>Ga0210015_1000079_pt1 | contig 95124 bp, 85 predicted proteins | sample CryGeymeta201522_FD_185471 | JGI IMG/M metagenome (GOLD analysis project Ga0210015, IMG submission 185471) | Groundwater microbial communities from Crystal Geyser aquifers in Utah, USA - Crystal Geyser metaG 2015-22 (SPAdes) (version 2) | ecosystem: Environmental > Aquatic > Deep subsurface >...
GAACGAACAGCATCCTGACCGCATCCGAGCACTTTACAAAAGCGCGGTCGATGCCGGCAGCGACCTGTTTCTCACCAACAGTTTCGGCGGCAATGCCTCGCGGCTCAAGCTGCACGGCGCCGAAGGTCGGGTGTTCGACCTCAACCGGGTCGCGGCGGAGATCGGCCGCGAGGTGGCCGATGCCGCAGGCCGCCCCGTCGTTGTCGCAGGGTCGGTCGGCCCCACCGGCGAGATCATGGAGCCGATGGGCACCCTCACCCATGCCCGCGCCGTCGAGATGTTCCACGAACAGGCCGAAGGGCTCAAGGCAGGCGGCGTCGATGTGCTCTGGGTCGAGACGATCTCGGCCGCCGAGGAATTCCGCGCCGCCGCCGAAGCCTTTGCGCGCGCAGACATGCCATGGTGCGGCACGATGAGCTTCGACACCTCCGGGCGCACGATGATGGGTCTCACCTCTTCCGAAATGGTCAAGCTGGTGGGCAAGCTGCCCAACCAGCCGCTCGCCTTTGGCGCCAATTGCGGCGTCGGCGCCTCGGATCTGCTGCGCACGGTGCTGGGCTTTGCCGCCGCCGGGCCCGAGCTGCCGCTGATCGCCAAGGGCAACGCCGGCATCCCGAAATACCACGACGGGCATATCCACTATGACGGCACACCCGACCTGATGGCCGAATATGCCGTGCTGGCCCGTGACGCCGGCGCCACCATCATCGGCGGCTGCTGCGGAACCATGCCCGACCACCTCGCCAAGATGCGCGAGGCGCTCGAAACCCGCCCGCGCGGCGACCGGCCGACGCTCGACATGATCACCGCGGCACTGGGCGGGCTCTCCTCGGCCTCGGACGGCACCGATGGCGCCGGGCCCGTGGCGCGGGAACGCAGCGGGCGGCGCCGGCGCGACTGACAGGGGCGCGGGTCAAAACAGCGTCAACTGCTCGCCCGGCTTGCGGAACAGATCGCAGCGCAGCGGCGCCATCCGCTGTGCCAGGCCCGAGCGCCTGCAGGCAAGATCGAACCGCGCCCGCATCAACCGCGCCCAGACACCCTGCCCCGTCATCCGCCTGCCAAAGGTCGGGTCATAGTCCTGCCCGCCATGGACCTCGCGCACCCGCGCCATGATACGGGCCGCGCGGTCGGGAAAGGCCGTCTCGACCCATTCCCGAAACAGCCCCGCGACCTCGCGCGGCAGCCGCAACATGATGCAACGCGCCGCAACCGCCCCTGCGCCGGCGGCGGCGGCGAGGATCGCCTCCATCTCGTGATCGGTGAGCGCCGGCACCACCGGCGCCACCATCACCCGCACCGGCACCCCCGCCCCGGCCAGCGCGGCAATCGTGCGCAGCCGCCGCGCCGGCCCCGGCACCCGCGGCTCCATCGCGCGCGCCACCGCCGGGTCGAGCGTGGTGACCGAAATCCCCACCCGCACCAGCCCCTTGGCCGCCATCGGCGCGAGAATGTCGATGTCCCGCTCGATCAGCGCCCCCTTGGTGACGATCGTCACCGGATGGTCATGCGCGGCGAGCACCTCGAGCACCCCACGCATGATCCGCCGCTCCTGTTCGACCGGCTGATAGGCATCGGTATTGGTCCCGATGGCGATCGGCGCCACAACATAGCCCCGCGCCGCGATCTCGCGCGCCAGCACCTGCGGTGCCAGCGGCCGTGCGACCAGCCGGCTGTCGAAATCGAGCCCCGGCGACAGACCCAGCCAGGCATGGCTCGGCCGCGCGTAGCAATAGACGCAGCCATGCTCGCAGCCGCGGTAGGGATTGACCGACCGGTCGAACCCCAGATCGGGCGAGGCGTTGTAGCTGATGACCTTGCGCGGCACCTCGTCCTGCACAATCGTGCGCAAGACCGGCAGGGGCGCATCATCTTCCCAGCCATCATCGACAGGCGCGCGCACGAGGCGCTCGAACCGGTTGGTGGCGTTGCTGCGCACGGCGCGCCCCCGGGGGCTCTGGGAAAAACGGTCGGTCATGCGGCCAGTATAGAACAAAATGCGAACAAATGAAGCGGCTTCATGCTGCAGATGCAGGATCTTCATTTGACCTCAGGTCGGTTGCACGTCAGGCAGTGTCGTATTCCTTCCAGACCTCAGCGCCGGTTCCGGCACAGATCATCCAAGCTCAACGCGCCCAATGAAAGGCCCCAGAATGGCTGACGACGACATCATCCTGTCCGAACTCGACGACGACGATCTGGTCGCGCAGATGTTCGACGACCTCTATGACGGTCTCAAGGAAGAGATCGAAGAGGCAGTGCAGATCCTGCTCGCGCGCGGCTGGACGCCCTATGACGTTCTGACCAAGGCGCTGGTCGGCGGCATGACCATCGTCGGCAACGACTTCCGCGACGGGATCCTCTTCGTGCCCGAGGTGCTGCTGGCCGCAAATGCGATGAAGGGCGGCATGGCTATCCTCAAGCCGCTTCTCGTGGAAACCGGCGCGCCGCGCGTGGGCAAGATGGTGATCGGCACGGTCAAGGGCGACATCCACGACATCGGCAAGAACCTCGTGGGCATGATGATGGAAGGTGCGGGTTTCGAGGTGGTGGACCTCGGCATCAACAATTCGGTCGAGAAATACATCGACGCGCTCGAGGCCGAAGGGGCCGACATCCTCGGCATGTCCGCGCTGCTCACCACGACCATGCCCTACATGAAGGTCGTGATCGACACGCTCAAGGAAAAAGGCATCCGCGACGACTATATCGTGCTCGTCGGCGGCGCGCCCCTGAACGAGGAATTCGGCCGTGCGATCGGGGCCGATGCCTATTGCCGCGATGCGGCCGTCGCCGTGGAAACCGCCAAGACCTTTGTCGCCCGCAAGCACAACCAGGGGGCGGCAGCGCTCTAGCCCCACCCCCCTTCGGCGGACAGGACCCCCGATGCCGATGGATGACGCAACCCTGACCGACATCGGCCTGCCCCCGCGTGGCGCCGGCAGGCTCCTGCTGATCGCCTGCGGCGCCCTCGCCCACGAAATCCTGGCGCTCAGGCAGACGAACGCATGGGACCATATCGACCTGCAATGCCTCCCCGCGATCCTGCACAATCACCCCGACCGCATCGCCGCCGCGGTGGCCGAAGCCGTGGAGCGTCACCGCGCCGCCTATGACCGCATCTTCGTGGTCTATGCCGATTGCGGCACCGGCGGCCAGCTCGCCGCGACATGCGACGGGCTAGGCGTGGAGATGATCGCCGGCCCGCATTGCTATGCCTTTTTCGATGGCGTGGACCGCTTCATCGCGCGCGATGAAATGACGGCCTTCTACCTCACCGATTTTCTGGTCCGCCAGTTCGACGCCTTCGTCTGGCGCCCGCTCGGCCTCGACCGCTACCCGCAGCTGCGCGACACCTATTTCGGCAATTACACCGCGCTGGTCTATCTGGCGCAGACCGACGACCCCGCGCTGACCGCCCGCGCCCGCGCCCATGCGGACCGGCTCGGCCTGAGGTTCGAGCGTCGCCTGACGGGCTACGGCGACCTTGCGCGCACCCTCGCCCGCCTCGCCTGACCGCCCCTCATCTTTTGGCCCCAAGTATCCCGGGGTGAACTGGTCCGGCACGGACCAGGAGGGGCAGAGCCCCTCAGCCCTGCCCGGCCGCCGCCGCAACCGTCCTGATCCGCGTGACCATGGCCCGCAAACCGTTCGAGCGCTGCGCCGACAGGTGATCGTTCAGCCCCAGCCGCGCCAGCGCCGCCCCGGCGTCGATCCCGCCGACCTGCCCCACCGGCACCCCGTTATAGAGCGCCGCCAGCACCGCGATCAGGCCGCGCACGATCAACGCATCACTGTCGCCATCGAAATGGAACACGCCGCCCTCGATCCGCGGCATCAGCCAGACCTGGCTGGCACAGCCCTCGACCTTGGTCGCAGGAACCTTGTAGGCGTCGTCCAGCGCCGGCATCGCCCGGCCAAGGTCGATCACATGACGATACCTGTCTTCCCAATCATCCAGAAAGGCAAAGGTCTCGGCAATCTCGTCAAAGGCGGCGGTGGGCATTGTGGCGCTCCTGCTTGATCCCAGAGCGGACTTAGGGGCGGCCAAGGCAAAGGTCCAGTGGATGCTTTTCAACGGCGCCGCAATCCGCTACCCCTCTGTCAAACCAAGAAAGGCCCCGCGATGGCGCGTCCGCTCGTCCTGCTTCTCTGCCTGACCCTCACGCTGGCGGGATGTGCCCGTCTCGCAGGCTCGCGGCTGAACCCGCTCAACTGGTTCGGCACCTCGGTCGCGGTGGCGCCCACGGATGCGGCAGGCAACCTGCGCCCGCTCGTGCCCGCCGCCCGTCAGGTCACCGCAAACGATGCCCGTATCCTGATCGGCAGCGTCACGGCGCTCGAGATCGACCGCACCACCGGCGGCGCGATCATCCGCGCGACGGGCCTGGCAGCCGCGCAGGGCGGCTTCAACGCGCAACTGGTGCCGGTCGGGCAGGACAACGGGACGCTGACGCTCGAGTTCCGCATCGAGACCCCGCCCGCCGCACAGCCCGGTGGCAGCGCGGCGGGCCGCACCATCACCGTGGCGCGCACGATCGGCGAGGCCGAACTGGCCGGCCTGCGCCAGGTTGTGGTGATCGGCGCCGATGGCGGGCGCAGCATCAGACGCTAGCCCGGCCGCGGCGCACCCCTCGGGCATCCTTGGGGCGCCCCCCTTGGACACGCCTTGGGCAAGACTTGGACACGCCCGACGCGCCTGCTGCATCTTTTGGCCCCAAATATCCCCGCCGGAGGCACCAGGCCGCCAAAGGCGCCGGTGACGGGTCAAAGCCGGACGATCACCACATCCTGCCCCTTGGCCCCGAGCGCGATCCTGCCGTCGCACAGCAGGAGCGCGTCCTCGCCAAACACCTCGTGCCGCCAGCCGCGCAGGGCATGCAGGTTGCGCTCCCCCGCCGCGATCGCGTCAAGCTCGGCCGATGTCGCAATCAGCTTTTGCGCCACGTCGCTGGCCTCGGCCTTGGCCTTGAGCAGCACCCGCAGCAGATCGGCCAGCGCCGGGTTCACCTGCAACTGGTCGCGGTCGCGGTCGGGCCTGGGCATCTGGTCGGCCGGCAAATCCATCGCGCGCTTGACCGCGGCCAGGATGCCCTCCGCGATATCCCCCCGCCGCGCCTCGCGCAGCAAAAGACGCGATTTGCCCAGATCCGCCTCGGTCAGCGGCTTGGTCGAGGCCAGTTCGACCAGCGCGTCATCCTTGAACACGCGCGAGCGCGGCACGTCATGCGTCTGGGCATAGCTTTCGCGAAACCGCGCCAGTTCGCGCACCAGCGCAAGGAACCGCGCCGAGGATGTCCGTGTCTTGACCCGCTGCCAGGCCTCGTCGGGGTCCACCCGGTAGGTCGCGGGGTCGTTGAGAATGGCCATCTCTTCGGCGACCCAGTTTGCCCGCCCGGTCTTGGCCAGCCGCGCTGCGAGGTATTCATAGACCACGCGCAGATGCGTGACATCGGCCAGCGCATAGTCCATCTGCGCCTGCGACAGAGGCCGGCGCGACCAGTCGGTAAAGCGCGAGGACTTGTCCACCTCGGCCTTGGCGATCTTGCGCACCAGCGTCTCATAGCCGGCCTGTTCGCCAAAACCGCAGACCATCGCCGCGACCTGCGTGTCAAACAGCGGCGCGGGGATCACGCCCGCATCGACGCAGAATATCTCGAGATCCTGCCGCGCGGCATGGAACACCTTGACCACGGCGGGATTGCGAAACAGGTCATGCACCGGGGCGAGGCTGATCCCCTCGGCCAATGGATCGACCAGCACGGCGCTGCTGTCATCCTTGCCCGGATAGGCGATCTGGAGCAGGCAGAGTTTGGCGTAATAGGTCCGCTCACGCAGGAACTCGGTGTCCACGGTGACGTAGGGGTGCTGCGCCGCCGTGGCGCAAAAGGCGGCAAGCGCCTCGGTCGTGGTAATGATGTTCATCAAGGCCCGTTTACGGTGACTGCTGCGCGGTCGCGGGCACGTCACCGACGTGCGGGCTTGCGCCTGTCCGACCGTGATAGGCGATCCGCCCGCCCTTGAAAAGCGTGTTGCGCGTGCGCCGGGCGTCAGGCCAGCGTCAGCATCCCGCGCTCGCCCTCGACAAAGCGTCGCAGCACCGCCGGATAGAGCCGATGTTCCAGCGGCAGCACCCGCGCCGCCAGCGTCTCGGCGGTGTCCTGCGCTGTCACGCGCAGCCGCGCCTGTCCCAGGATCGGCCCGTCATCCAGCGCCGCCGTGACCTCGTGCACGGTGCAGCCATGCTCGGTATCGCCCGCAGCGAGCGCCCGGGCATGGGTGTGCAACCCCTTGTATTTGGGCAACAAGGACGGATGGATGTTGAGCATCCGCCCCTCCCACCGCGCGATGAAATCCGGGGTGAGGATGCGCATGAACCCGGCAAGGCACAGGATGTCGGGCCGCGCCTCGGCCAGCACCGCGTGCAGCGCCGCTTCAAAGTCGGCGCGGTCGCCATAGGCGCGGTGATCGACCGCGGCGGTCGCGATCCCGCCTGCAGCCGCCCGCGCAAGCCCGGCGGCGGCGGGGTCGTTCGCCGCCACCAGCACCGGACGCGCCGGATGATCGCCGGTCATCGAGGCGACCAGCGCGAGCATGTTCGACCCGCCGCCCGAAATCAGGATGGCGACCCGCTGCGTCACAGCAGCCGGCCCTCATAGGTCACGCCCGCGCCCGGCGTCACATGGCCGATGCGGTGCACGCTCTCGCCCGCCTCGGCCAAAAGCACCGTCAGCGCCTCGGCGCGATCTGCCGCCACCACGGCAATCATCCCGATCCCGCTGTTGAAGGTCTTGAGCAATTCGCCCTCTGCCATGCCCCCCGTCTGCGCCAGCCAGCGGAACACCGGCGGCAGCGTCCAGGCACCCAGGTCGATGGTCGCGCCCAGCCCGTCGGGCAGCACGCGCGGCAGGTTCTCGGTCAGCCCGCCGCCGGTGACATGCGCCAGCGCATGCACGCCACCCGCCCGCACCGCAGCCAGCGCCGCGCGCACATAGAGCCGCGTCGGCGTCAGCAGCGCCGCGCCCAGCGGCGCGTCGGCAAAGGGCGCGGGTGCGTCCCAGGCGAGCCCCGCGACCTCGACCACCTTGCGCACCAGCGAATAGCCGTTGGAATGCACCCCGTCCGACGCGAGGCCCAGCAGCACGTCGCCCGCCTCCACCCCCGCCGGCAGCTCCGCGCCGCGCTCCATCGCGCCCACGGCAAAACCAGCCAGGTCGAAATCCTCGGCCGCATACATCCCCGGCATCTCGGCCGTCTCGCCGCCGATCAGCGCACAGCCCGAGCGCGCGCAGCCCTCGGCAATGCCGGTGATGATCCGCGCGGCCTGATCGACGTCGAGCCTGCCGGTCGCGAAATAATCAAGAAACAGCAGCGGCTCCGCCCCCTGACAGACAAGGTCATTGACGCACATCGCGACAAGGTCGATGCCGATCGTATCGACATGGCCGGTGTCGATGGCGATGCGCAGCTTGGTGCCGACGCCATCGGTCGCCGCGACAAGGATCGGGTCGTGATAGCCCGCCGCGCGCAGGTCGAACAGCGCGCCAAAGCCGCCCAGCCCGCTCATCACGCCGGGGCGTGCGGTGCGTTTCGCGGCAGGCTTGATCCGCTCCACCAGCGCATTGCCCGCGTCGATATCCACGCCCGCCTGCGCATAGGTCAACCCGTTCTTGCCGGTCATGCGATCCCCCGCTCTGTCCCTCGTGTTGCGCGCTGCGATAGCGCAGCACGGCGGGGCTGACCAGCCGGAACTTGACCAGTCGGAACTTGACCCATCGGCCGGCTCTGGATAGGCACTTGCGCGGGGGCCTGTAGCTCAATTGGTTAGAGCAGAGCGCTCATAACGCTTTGGTTGCGGGTTCAAGTCCTGCCGGGCCTACCACTGCTTCAGCGCGCCAGCACCAGATCGGCGCGCAGCCCGCCCAGGCGGGCGCTCTCCCCCAGACGCAGCAGGCCGCCATGCCCCCGCGCGATATCCGCCACGATGGCAAGGCCAAGGCCCACGCCCGGCCCCTTGTCCTGATTGCGCGCGGGGTCGAGCCGGGTAAAGGGGCGCATCGCCTCTTCACGCTGTTCGGGCGGGATCCCGGGGCCATCGTCCTCGACCCAGATGCAGACCGTGCGCGGGCCGATGGTCAGGCCCACCTCGGCCCGCCGGCCATAGCGCAGCGCATTGCCGATCAGGTTGTCGAGCGCGCGGCGCACGGCCATCTCCCGCAGCGGCACCGGACCGTCGAGCGCCCCTGTCACCTCGCCAAGGCTGGCCGCCTGCCCCGCCCGCTGCGCATCCGCCACCACCTGGCGCACCAGCGCCTCGGGATCGACCGGCGCGAGCGCGTCCTCCGCATCGCCGCGGGCGAAATCGAGAAAGGCGTCGAGCAGCCGCTGCATGTCGTCCACGTCGCGGATCAGCGGCGCGGCCTCGGCCTCGTCCAGAAGCGACAGGCCCAGCCGCAACCGGGTCAGCGGCGTGCGCAGGTCATGGCTCACCCCCGACAGCATCATCGTGCGCGCCTGCGTCTGCCGCTCGATCCGGTGGCGCATGTCGAGGAATGCCGCCCCCGCCGCGCGCACCTCGGTGGCGCCGCCGGCGTGATAGGGCGTGATCCGCCCCTTGCCATAATCCGCCGCCGCCGCCGCCAGCCGCGTGATCGGCCGCAACTGGTTGCGCAGGAACTGATAGGCGATCAGCGTCATCAGCGCGCTCAGCACCAGCATCAGCACCAGAAGCTGGTGTGGGTTCGACGCCGACACACGCCGCCGGTCGAAACCGACCGCCATCACCCCCTGCGGCGTGTCGAGCCATAGCTCGACCGCCCGGTCATCGGGCAGCCGGACCGCGCGCAGCATCGGCAACCCGTCGCGCAGCGTCCCGATCACGATCCGGCCCGAGAGGTCATAGGCCCGCCGGGTATCGGCCAGCGGCGCGTCGGCCACCGGCAGCGCCACCGCCAACTGCAACGGCGTGCCGATCTCCTGTGCCCGGGCGAGGGCCGCCGCCGGCGTCCCCGCCTCGCCCACCTCGTCCGCCAGATAGCGCAGCTCGACCAGCACCGACCGGGTCATCTGCCGCGTAACCCCCTCGAAGTGGCGCTGGATGAAGCCGACCGAGATCGCCAGTTGCAGAACCACGATCGGCAGCACAAGGATAAGCGCAGCCCGCCCATAAAGGCTGCGCGGCATATACTGCTTGAGCCAGCGGAACATCATGACCGCAGGCTAACGGGCGGCAGCGGCGAGGAAAAGGACAATGCAGGACGATCCCGGCCATTTCGACCCGCCCCCCGGCGTCGCGGTGGCGCTCGCGCCCGATCTGGTGCGGGTGCTGGCGCCCAACCCCTCGGCCATGACCTTCCGCGGCACCAACACCTATCTGCTCGGCCGCGCCGCGCTCTGCGTGATCGATCCGGGCCCTGACGATCCCGCGCACCTGGCCGCATTGCTCGCCGCGATCGGCGGGCGACACGTGACAAAGATCATCGTCACCCACAGCCACCGCGACCATTCCGCCGCCGCCCCCGCCTTGCGCGAAGCGACAGGCGCACCCGTCGTGGCCTTTGGCAAGAGCACCGCCGGGCGCAGCGCGCTGATGGAACAGCGGCTGGCCGCGGGGCTGGTCGCCGGCGGCGAAGGCGTCGATACGGGCTTTGCACCCGACATCCGTCTGGCCGACGGGGCCGAGGTGGCCGGCGAAGGCTGGCAGTTGCGCGCCCTGCACACGCCGGGCCATTTCGGCAACCACCTGTGCCTGCTCTGGGGACGGCACCTGTTTTCCGGCGACCATGCGATGGGCTGGGCCAGTTCGCTCGTCTCGCCGCCCGATGGCGACATGGCCGCCTATATGGCCTCCTGCGCGCGATTGCTGGCGCTGGGTCCGGTCACGCTGCTGCCGGGACATGGCGCGGCGGTGCCCGATGGCGCCGCGCGCCTGCGCGCGCTGATCGCCCATCGCCAGGCCCGCGAAGCGGCTATCCGCGCCGCTCTGGCCCGGGGTCCACAACGGCTCGCGCCGCTGACCACATCGGTCTACACCGACACCCCGCCGGCCCTGTTCCCCGCCGCCCAGCGCAACGTGCTGGCCCATCTCATTGATCTGGAGAGCAGAAACCTCGTCCGCAGCGCAGAAAGCCCGCTCACCGACCCGCTCTACGAGCTAGTTTGACCCAAGTCGCATTTTCTGCGCCTCCCCCTCTGGACGCCCCCGCAGACCATTGCTATAGCGCTCCGGTGTTCCGGCGTAGCTCAGCGGTAGAGCAGTTGACTGTTAATCAATTGGTCGTAGGTTCGATCCCTACCGCCGGAGCCAAAAATCCCTGAAATACCAAAGATTTAAGAGCAAGCCCCCTCGCGGGGGCTTTTCTCGTTTGGGCTTTGGGGAACACGGGGGGAACAGGTCGAAGCCGGGGGAACGCGCACAGCGCCGCCGATGAATCGGGCTACTCGGCCCGCTTCAAGGCCGCGAAGGTGACAGCGCCCGCTTGTTGTCCAATACTTCGGAAAGAAGTGCAGAGATTGGGGGGAGTGCCGCCACCATCGTTGCCAGTGCCCGCGCCTTGCCGCCCGCGTCGAAAGCCTGCATCGGCCGCACAACGTCGATCTGGACAGGCCCGCCGAGCTTTTCCGAGGCGTCCTCGGCCATCTGCCCGGCAATCGGCCGCAAGATGAGCTGCGCAAGGTGCCGCTGCGCCTCGCGCACCATCGGCCCCGTGGTTGCCGGGTTCATCCGGCCGGGCAGAACCCCGAACCCTCCGACACCGCAAACCGCGCTCCGTCTCCACTAAACCCCAGCCAGACCGCGACCGGGTCGGTAAAGATCAGCGCACCCGCGACTGCCGCAACAGTCGTCAGTGCCGCCCCGAGAATGGTGATTGTCGGGCTTGCGCGCAGCTTGATCACGACAGCGAAAACCATCGCCACCCAGAACCCCACGCGCCAGATTGGATCTGTCATGAGATGCCCCTTGCCGCGCCACGATCAGACCGCCGCAACGAAACTGACTCCGTCCAGAAACATGCCTGTCGCGTCACCGCCTGCCCTGATTTTTACTGCGCCCGTCGTCTGGATGCGCAATTGCGCGGTGTAGGGGCTGGCCAGCGTTCCGCATAGCACCAGGATTTCGTGCGACGGCCTGAAACCCGCCGGTAGCGTGGTGATCGTGGTCTCGCCGGTCGTGGTGCCGTCCTTGATCGCGCCCATCAACGACACGACACCGTCGGCGCTGCGCGTGACCGCAGGCGCGCGGAATGCCCCCCCGAACGAGATCCACCCGGCAACCATCGTGAGGTCGATTGCGCCATCATCGCCGGTCCACGGTCCCCACGCGACTGCCCCCGTGCGCCAATGCCGCGTGATCTGCCGGGGAAAGGCATTCGTGAAATCGACCAGCGTCTGCCGACCGACCGTATCGGGGTGCACCTCTGTGGCAAGCAAGCCGCTGAACGGCCATCCATCAGCCGCCGCCGCGCGCAGCCATGACGACCCGCGCGGGTAGAACGAAAGTGCCGTGCCCACCGAAGGCGCGCCACCCTCTGCAAGGGTGCGCCAGATTGCGCGGTTTCGGCCCACATTGCCGCCCGGCTCGAAGATGTCCCGCACCGCGCGCGTCCAGATGTCCAAGTTGTAGTTTGACAGAGGATGCACCGCAAAGCTGTCAAGGCTCTTGTTCTCCTGCCCCTGTCCCCACCGGCTTTCCATGAACGGGTCATAGGCAACGCACTCGTAGTCGCGCGCGGCCTCCCAATAGATGCCTCGTATGGTTTCAAGCCATGCGTTGTTCCGATTGCTCGCATTTGTCGCGTTGTTGCCGAGCGCATTGGGCAGGATCAGAACAACTGACAGATTGGCTGCGGCCCCATATGTGCTGGCCCGGATTTCGCCGAGCCGCTGCCGCATGGCGTTTCGCAGGGAGACCCGCGCGCTTTCAATTGTAGTCGGCGATGACCCCGAATCATTGATCCCGAATTTGCAGAAAACGACGTGCTTCTGCTCTCCATATCCGGTCAGGACCGTGCCGAGATTGCTTGTGAACCATGCAGTCTCAGACACAGCGTCTTGCACGACCGACGCCACGCCAACGCCCGCGTTTTCAAACTCGGCGATAACCTGGTCATCGACGTTCATGACGTAACCGTTTGTCGCAGTGCTATCGCCGAGGATGACAATTTTCAGCGCAGTTCCGCTGATGATTGCCTTTTTCGCCGCATGTGCGAAATGTCGGAATTGGACAGGGCTTTCCCAGTAGGGCGCATTGAGCTGCACGATGCCGCCGGTCACGTTCTGGATCACGCGCCCCGGCCCGAAGATGCGCCGGCCGAGCGTGTTGTTCGGGTTTGTCACGCGATACGTCTTGCCCGGCTCGATGTAGATGTCGCGCCCGTCCGCCAGCGCTCTCAGCCACGCGACGGTGTCGTCTGCGACCCCATCGCCAACCCCGCCGAACTGGAACAGCGTGACAAAGGAAGGCGCGCCGTCGCCGGTCCCCTCCACAATCGCCCGCCCCCATGCGCGCATTTCGGCTTTTGTCGGGGTATGCGGCCCGGACGCCGGGTCACCAACCGGCAGGGGCCACCCGCAGGCTCACCCGGCAGCCCGTCGCCGGTGAAGCGGTTGAAGTCACGCATGAGTTCGTCGATGGTCGGCATTGGGGCTACTCCGGCTATACGATTGTAATGCTTGTTGGCGTTGTCCACGCGCCGCCAGCATAGCAAACGCAAACATCATAGGTTGTTCCGAGCGCAGGTCCTATCCTTTCTGCGCGCAATTCCGCGACAGACATTGCAGACCATTTGCCAGCGGGGCTTACGCGGGCTCTGTTGCACAAATCCGGTGACAGGCGGACCTGCCCGCTTCGAGACCGCGTGGATAAGGCCCTCGCGCATCCGCTTGGCGCCGTCGCACCAACAGCAGAGCGCATCGCCGGTCATGTAGGCTTCGCCCTCAGGGGACGCGACAGATCGGAGGAAAGCCGATCCGGCCCCTTGCCGAGTTGCGGGTGCATCCCCGCACCGACAGCCAGCGCGCCGCCCTGCACCTCGATACCCATTTTTGGCGGTGCGCGGCGCATGACCAAACCCCCCCGCGCATCGATGGCGCGGGGGGGGGGGGTGGCGGTCAGGGAGCAGCCAGGGGGCGGCAGGCGCCGCGCCCGGAAGGGTCAGCGCCGGGGCAGCGGCATCCAGGCGGGCATCGCCACATCGGCATGGACAAAGGCAGGCAATTTCGCGCCCAGCTCTTCCATGTTCGAGATGTCGAGCTCGTTGAGCATCGCCTGCGTGATCAGCGTCGGCGGCACGATCACCTGCGCGCCGGGCTCTTCGCCAGCCAGCAGCATCGCCAGCGCCCGCACCGACACTTCGCCCACCACGGCGGGGTTGGTCGCGGCGGTGGCCTTCCACGGGCTGTCCGGCTCGCGCATCATCGCGATGTCGGCGGTGGACACGTCGGCCGAATAGATCGACACATCGGTCCCCATGCCGGCCTCGTTCACGGCGATCATCACACCCTTGGCAAACTCGTCATAGGGCGCGAACATCACGGTGATGGTGGGGTTGGCCGACACGACAGAGCGCGCCTGGTTGGCCACGGCATTGGCGATGGGGTTGTCGAGCGTGCCGAACATCGCCACCTCGTTGATGCCCGGATAGCGCCCCTTAAAGTCGCGCCAGGTCTCGTCGCGCCGGTCCAGGGGCGCGATGCCGGGCACATAGACGTAGCCCGCGGTCCATGCCTCGCCATTGTCCACGATCGCCTGTTCGAGCGCCAGCCGCGCAAGGTCGCGGTCTGACTGTTCGATCTGCGGCACCGCCGGGTTTTCGACGTTGACGTCAAAGGCCACGACCTTGATCCCCGCATCGACGGCACGCTGCACCGCCTCCTGCATCGATTCGGTCAGCCCGTGCTGCACGATGATCCCGTCCACGCCCAGCGCGATGGCCTGATCGACCATGTCGGCCTGCAGAGCGGCGTCCTGCCGGCTGTCGAACACCCGCAGCGTCACGCCCAGCGCCGCTGCCTGCTGTTCGACCCCCGAGAGGTAGGCCTGAAAGAAATCGCCGGTGGACAGATAGCGCACCAGGGCGATCTCGACCTCGGCGGGGGCGTCAAAGGGCGCGGGCATGTCCTGCGCGACAGCCAGTCCTGGCAGCAGCGCGATGGACCCGAGCAGCCCTGCGAATACGCGTCTGGAGATCATGGTTTCCTCCCTTTCTCCGGTTGCAACATGTCGTGTCGTCAGACGCGCCCGCGGCCGTTCCTCCCCGAGAGCGCGAAAGTAAAGACAAGGGCCACCACCAGCACGGCGCCCTTGACGAAATCCTGGGTGTAATAGGGCGCGTTGAGCATCGTGAGCCCCTGCAACAGGATGCCGACAAAGACCGCGCCCACGGCGGTGCCAAAGGCATTGGGCTTGGACGCGCCCAGCACCGCATAGCCGATCAGCGCCGCCGCCACGCTGTCGAGCAGCAGGTTGTTGCCCGACGCGACATCGCCCCGCCCCAGCCGCGCGGCGAGCAGGATGCCGCCAAAGGATGCCAGCGTGCCCGAAATCATGTAGGCGACGATCTTGTACCGGTTCACGTTCACCCCGGCGAGGCCCGCGGCCTGCGCATTCGACCCGATCGCATACATCAGCCGGCCGTGGCGCGTGAACTCGAGAAAGAGCCAGACCACCACCGCGATTGCCAGCAGAAACACGACAGACAGCGGCACGAGGTTTTCGACAAAGAAATCAAGCCGGTGCCGCCCCAGCATCAGGAAGGCCGGCGAAAATGTGCCCTGTGCTGCGCCGCCGCCGGGCAGCGCCATGCCTGTCGAGATCGAATTGCCCTCGGTCGGGATGCGTTGCAGGCCCACCAGCAGGAACATCATGCCCAGCGTGGCGAGCAGGTCGGGCACCCGCAGTTTCACGATCAGGATGCCGTTGAGCAGCCCCACCGTGGCCCCCATCAGCAGGCAGAGCGCGACGGCCACGCCGGCGCTCATCTCCCAGATCACCATGACATAGGCCGACAGCATCAGCGCCGATGTCGCCACCGCCCCGATCGACAGGTCGAACCCGCCCACCACCAGCGTCGCCGTCACCCCCAGCGCGAGGATGCCGGTGATCGCGACCGACTGGAACACGAACACCGCCGATTGCGGCGACAGGAACGCCGGCGCCACGATCGAGAAATAGACGATCAGCCCCGCCATCAGCAGCAGAAAGCCATAGCGGATGGCCAGATCGACAAGGGACAGGCGGCGGGCGGTCATGCGGTGGGGTTTCCTTCTGCGCCAAGGCGCGCGTGATGCGGCGCCTCGACCACTTCGGCCATGATGGCCGCGACATTGATGTTCTCGTTGCGGTGGCTGCCGACGATCGAATGTTCGGACATGACCACGATACGGTCCGCGACCTCGAGCGCCTCGTCGATCTCGGCGCACAGCACGATGGTCGCGCGCCGCGCGGCGCTGTCGCGGATGCGGCGGCCGATGTCGCGCCGGGCCTGGATATCGACGCCCTGGAACGGCTCGTCGAGGATCAGCAGGCGGCAGTCCTCGGCCATCCAGCGCGCGACCATCACCTTTTGCTGGTTGCCCCCCGACAGCGTCAGGATACCGTCGCGCGGCGACTGGCAGACCACGCCCATCATCGCGATCATGGCCCGCGTGCGGGCCAGTTCCGACCCCCGCCGCACCCAGTGCAGCGGCCCCGCGTGGCGGCGCAGAAAGGGCAGCGTGAGGTTGCGGCTGATGTCAAAATCCGCGATCACCGCGTTGATCAGCCGGTCCTTGGCCGCGAGGAACACCCCCGCGGCGATGGCGTCGGCCGGCCCCTTTGGCGCATGGCGCCGCCCGTCGAGGCTCACCTGCCCTTCCACTGCTGCGCCAAGGCCAAAGAGCGCCGCCGCCAGCGCCGATTTGCCCGCCCCCACGAGCCCGGTGATCGCGATCACCTCGTTCTCGTGGCAGGTCAGGTCAAAGCGCCGCGCCCCCTGCCGCAGCACCACGCCCTGCATGGCGAGCACCGGCGCGCCCGGCGCGGGAATGGTCACATCCACCTCGGTGATCTCATGGCCCAGCATGGCGCGCACCGCGCCGGAATAATCCAGCGGCGCCGCGTCAAACACCCCCGAAATCGCCCCGTCGCGCATCGACACGATGCGGTCGGCCAGCCGGCGGATATCGGACATGCGGTGCGAGATATAAAGGATCGCCACGCCCTCATCGCGCAACCGCTCGATCAGCGCGAACAGCCGGTCGGTTTCGGCGGTGGAGAGCGAGGACGTCGGCTCGTCGAGGATCAGCAGCCGCGGCCTGTGCGACATCGCCCGCGCGATCGACACCAGTTGCCGCTCTGCCAGCGCGATCCCGGCCAGCGGCCGCGTCACGTCAAGGTCGAGCCCGACAGCAGCGGCGATCTCGCGCGCCCGCGCCCGCAGCGCGCGCCGGTTGATAAAGGTGCGCCCGCCCTCGGCCAGCTCATCGAGCATCAGGTTCGACGCGACATCGAGGTCGGGCACCACGCCATCGTTGATGTTCTGGTGCACCGTCACCACGCCCGCCCGCAGCGCGGCGGCAGGCGAGACGGGCGCAAAGGGCACATCGCCCAGCGTGACACGACCGGCATCCGCGCCGTGCACGCCGCACAGGATCTTGACCAGCGTCGATTTGCCCGCGCCATTGGCCCCCATCAGCACCGTGACCTGCCCTGCGGGGATCGCCAGATCGACGCCGCGCAACACCTGGTTGCGGCCGAACGCCTTGGTCAGGCCCGTGATCCTGATCGACTGGTCGGCCAAGCTGTCTCCTCCCCCGCTGACGCAGAGGCTAGCGGCAGCGTTATTCAAATGTCAATATTGTTTGACAATTGCATTGAAAGCGGAAATCCTTTCCCTCAAACGGCCGTCGGGCCGGGTGGAAATACTGCATCCGGCCCCCGGACAGGACCGGATGCATCCGGCCGGGTGGAGAGCCGAGTGGGGAAAGGAACGTCCTGATGTCACACGATTATGCCGCCCTCACGCCCGAGACGATCGCGCCCCGGCTGGGCACGCTCGACGTGATGCGCGCCCGTGTCGGCCCACCCGCGACATGGCAGGTCCGCGAGGTGGGCGACGGCAATCTCAACCTCGTGTTCATCGTCACCGGGGCGGCCGGCGCGCTGATCGTGAAACAGGCCCTGCCCTATGTCCGCCTTGTCGGCGAAAGCTGGCCATTGCCGCTGGAGCGCGCGTTCTTCGAATACCACGCCCTGACCCGGCAAGCGGCGCGCGACCCCGGATCGGTGCCGCAAGTGCATCATTTCGACGCCACGCAGGCGCTGATCGTGATGGAATATCTGGCCGAACACATCATTCTGCGGCAGGGGCTGATCGCGGGCATCCGCTATGATGGTCTGGCGGACAGGCTCGGCCGGTTTTGCGCCCGCACGCTCTTTCGCGGCTCCGACCTGCACATGCCCACCGCGCAGCGCAAGGCCGACCTCGCGCTATTTGCTGCCAATGTGGCGCTTTGCGATATCACCGAAAATCTGGTATTTTCAGACCCCTATTTTGACGCGAGCATGAACCGGCACACGCCCGGGCTCGATCGGGCAGTGGCCCGCCTGCGCGCCGACCTCGATATGAAGATCGCCGCGCAGCACCTCAAGATGGCCTTTGCCAGCAAGGCGCAGACGCTGTTGCACGGCGACCTGCACAGCGGCTCGATCATGGTGAGCGCCAGCGAGGCCCGCGTGATCGACCCGGAGTTCGCCACCTACGGCCCCTTCGGCTTTGACATCGGGATGCTGCTCGCCAATTTCCTGATGGCCTGTTGCGCGCAGCCGGGTCACGCAGACACCCCCGGCGCGCGCGACGCCCATGCGGACTGGATCCTCGATGTCGCCGCCGGGGTCTGGGAGGTGTTCGTGGACGAATTCACGACCCTGTGGCGGACAGAGCGGACAGGCATCCTCTATCAGGCCAGCCTGTTCGAGGATCAGGGCCATGCGCTCGCTTCCGAGCGTGCGCGGCTCGACCTTCTGGCCGAGATCTGGCGCGACACCTTGGGCTTTTGCGGGGTCGAGATCCACCGCCGCATCCTCGGCCTCGCGCATAACGCCGATTTCGAACGGATCGCTGACGAGGGCCTGCGCGCCGCATGCGAGGCCCGCGCGCTGGAACTGGGCCGCGCTCTCACCCTCGGCCGTGCCAGCATCGCGGACATGGCCGCTGTCACCGCCCTCACCCGCCACATCACCGCAGGGGACTACCTATGAAGATCGACGGCAAACCCTTCCGTTCCATCTGGCGCGATGCGGCCGGCACCGTGCAGATCATCGACCAGCGCTGGCTGCCGCATGAGCTGCGCATCGTGCCCCTGACCGACCGGGCGGGCTTTGCCACCGCGATCCGCGACATGTGGGTGCGCGGGGCGCCGCTGATCGGGGCGACCGCCGCCTATGGCATGGCGGTGCAGATGGCCACCGACCCGTCGGATGCCGCGCTCGACACCACATGGGACATGCTGCACGAGACACGCCCCACCGCGATCAACCTGCGCTGGGCGCTCGACGAGATGCGCGCGCTGCTCGCGCCGCTGGCCCCGGCGATGCGCGCCGCCGCCGCCTTTGCCCGCGCCGATGCGATCTGCGAGGAGGATGTGGAGATCAACCGCCAGATCGGCCTGCACGGGCTCGCCGTCATCCGCGCCATCGCCGCGCGCAAGGGCGGCGGGCGGGTCAATGTGCTCACCCATTGCAATGCGGGCTGGCCCGCGACGGTCGATTGGGGCACCGCCACCTCGCCCATCTACCACGCCGTCGAGGCGGGGATCGACATCCATGTCTTTGTCGATGAAACCCGCCCGCGCAACCAGGGCGCGCAGCTCACCGCCTGGGAGCTGAACAAGGCCGGCGTGAGCCATGACCTGATCGTGGACAATGCCGGTGGCCATCTGATGCAGCATGGCGAGGTCGATCTGGTGATCGTCGGCACCGACCGCACCACCGCCAATGGCGATGTCTGCAACAAGATCGGCACCTATCTCAAGGCATTGGCGGCGCAGGCCAATGGCGTGCCCTTTTACGTGGCCCTGCCCAGCCCGACGATCGACTGGACCGTGCGCGACGGCCTGCGCGAGATCCCGATCGAAGAGCGCAATGCGCAGGAGGTCACGCATGTGCAGGGCCGCGACGACAGCGGCCGCACGGTGATGGTCCAGATCAGCCCCGATGGCACCGGCGCGCGCAACCCCGCGTTTGACGTCACGCCGGGGCACCTCGTCACCGGGCTCATCACCGAGCGCGGTATCTGCCCCGCCACCGCCGAGGGGATGCGCGCGCTGTTTCCCGACCGCGCGCCGGCAGCCTAGCCCGGCAGCCTAGCCCGGCAGCCTAGCCCGGCAGCCTAACCCGGCAGTCTAGGCCAGCAGCGCCTCGGCCACGGTCAGGCCCGTCACCAGATGCGTGACATAGCCGCCGCGGATCGCCGCGTGGGTCGCCGCCACCTTGTCATGGCCGGGCGTCACGAGGATGCCCATGTCGAGCCCGGTCAGTTGCGGCAGCGGCACGCCGATCATCCGCGCCTCCATCGGGCCGGGGATGGCGCGGCCCTGCGCGTCGATGAACCGCCCGCACAGCACCCCAACCGCGCCCTGTGCGATATTGGCGTCGAGGTCCGCGCGCGTGGCGACACCGGCACCCACGACATGGCTGTCGGGCTGGCAGGTGCCGACCGAGAACAGGAACTTGTTCACCGTGCGCAGCCGGTCAAGCTGCGCCGCGATGATCGGCTCGGCCCGCAGCGCCACGGCCAGCGGGGCATTCGACAGGATCGCGGGCGAATGCAGGTTGTAGCAGCGCGCGCCCAGTTGTTCGGCCAGCCGGGTCGAACAGGCCTCGGCGGTAAAGCCATAGGGCGAGGCCATCGACCCCACCAGTTGCAGCACGGCGAGGTCGTCGATCCGCTGCGGCTCGATCGCCTCGGCCAGTTCATAGACCGTGCGCCCCCAGGCCACGCCCAGCCTGTCGCCCGGCGCCAGAAGCGCGGGCAGCCATTCCGCCGCCCCCTGCACGACGCGGTCAAAGGCGGCGGGCTCCTCCAGCCCCTCGTCCGGCACCACATAGGCCGCGCGCAGCCCGAAGCGCGCGCAAAGCGCCTGCGCCAGACGGTGCGTGGTAAAGGCGGCATCGGCCAGCGTGATGCGGATCAGCCCGCGTTCGCGCGCCTCCTGCAGATAATTGACCACCGTCGCGCGCGAGATGTCGAGCCGCTCGGCGATGTCCTTCTGGTTCAGCCCGTCGCGGTAATACATCCAGGCGACCTCGATCACGACATTCTCGCCGCTGATCTGCCCGGTGGTGCGCCGCTTCATCCCTGCCATGCTGCCTGCCGCCGCTGCCTTTTGATGTTTTGCCAAGCAATGTTGACTTTTGTATATTTTGTCCGCATTGGTCAAGCCAAAGCTGTATTCCGCATGGACCGGGCCCTGCCCGCCGCAACTCCGGGAGTGAACGATGATCCTCAACCGTTGGCAAGACGATGACGCGCGCGCGATGCAGGATGCGGCCGGCACCGACCCGGCGGCGCGCGAACTGGCGCTGCGCGTCTATACCTCGCGGATCATCGGCCAAGACCCCGACCTGGTGATGCATGGCGGCGGCAACACCTCGATGAAGCAGGTGCTGACCGACCTCTACGGCGACCCGATGCCGGTAATCCATATCAAGGGCTCGGGCTGGGATCTGGGCAGCATCGCTGCCGCCGGCCTGCCCGCGGTGCGGATGGACGCGCTCTTGCGCCTGCGCAGCCTGCCCGCGCTGAGCGACGAGGACATGGTGAATATCCAGCGCGCCGCGCTCATCGATTCGACCGGGCCCAACCCCTCGGTCGAGACGCTGCTGCACGCCTGGCTGCCGCAGAAATACGTCGATCACACCCATGCGACGCCCTTTCTCGCGCTGGCCGACCTGCCCGAAGTCGAAGCCGCCACGCGCGAGATCTTTGGCAACCGGCTGGCGCTGGTGCCCTATATCATGCCGGGTTTCGCCTTGGCCAAGGAGGCCGCCGAGGTGTTCGAGGAAAACCCCGACTGCGAGGGCCTGCTGCTCATCAACCACGGGCATTTCGCCTGGGGGCCGGATGCGAAATCCTCCTATGACCGGCTGGTCGCCCAGACCAACGAGGTCGAGGCCTGGCTGGCCGACCGCCGCCCCGCGCCGCTCTACCCCGTGGCCGCCCTGCCCGAGGCCGACCTCGCCAGCCTGCTGCCGGTGCTGCGCGGCGCGATGGGCGCACATCTGCCCGCGGGCACGGCGCTCCCGGTGTTTGACCTGCGCGCGACCGACGCGGCGCGCGCCTTTCTCGCACGGCCCGATGTGGCCGACCTTGCCACGCGGGGCGTGGCCACGCCCGACCATGTGATCCGCACCAAGGGGCATCCGCTGGTGCTGACCCGCGCGGTGATCGCCGCCGGGGCCGAGGCTGTGCGCGCCGAGGTCGATGCCTTTGTCGCCCGCTACGCCGCCTATTTCGACCGGCAGGCGCCGCGCTTTGGCGGGGCCAAGACGCGGCTCGCCCCCACCCCCGGCCTCGTCTGGATCGAGGGTGCGGGCGTGATGGGCGTGGGCCATGACGCCGCCGCCGCGCGCATCGCCGCCGATATCGGCGAACAGACGATCCGCGTGATGATCGACGCACAGGCGGCGGGCCGCTTTGCCCCGATCGGCGAGGCCGACATGTTCGACTGCGAATACTGGTCGCTCGAACAGGCCAAGCTGGGCCGCGGCACGCCCCCCGCCTTTCGCGGGCAGGTGGTGCTGATCACCGGCGGCGCGGGGGCCATCGGGCGCGCCACGGCGCAGGCGTTCAGGGCGCGCGGGGCGCAGGTGTTTCTGGTGGACCGCGATCCTGAGGCGCTCGCGGCGGCCTTGGCAATGCTCGGGCCGGATCAGGGCGGACTTGCCTGCGACATCACCGCCGAAGGGGCCGCGGCTGCGGCCGTCGCCGCCTGCGTGCGCCGCTTTGGCGGGCTCGATGTGCTGGTGGCCAATGCGGGTGCGGCGATGCAGGGCGCGGTGGCGACCCTCTCTGATGACGTGCTGCGCGCGAGCTTCGAGCTCAATTTCTTTGCCCACCACCATTTCGCGCAGGCCGCCGTTGCGGTGTTCCGCGCGCAGGCGGGGGCGCGTGGCGCCGGCGCAGGGGCGGCATCGGGGCAGATCCTGCTCAACATCTCCAAACAGGCCGTCAACCCCGGCAAGGGGTTTGCCGCCTATGGCCTGCCCAAGGCGGCGAGCCTGTTCCTGCTGCGCCAGCTCGCGCTCGAGCTTGGCGCCGAGGGCATCCGCGTGAACGGCATCAACGCCGACCGCATCCGGTCGGGCCTGCTCACCGGCGACATGATCGCGAGCCGCGCCGCCGCGCGCAAGGTGGACGAGGCGACCTATATGGCCGGCAACCTGCTCGGCCGCGAGGTCGAGGCGCGGCATGTGGCCGACGCCTTTGTCATGCTGGCGATGGCGGAACGCACCACCGCCCATGTGATGACCGTGGACGGCGGCAATATCGAGGCGGCGCTGCGCTAGAGCGTCACCACCTGCCCGGTCGCGGCCGAAAGCTGCGCGGCATGGCCCATCGCCACCGCCATGGCACCGTCATGGCCCGTCACCTCGACCGCGCCCGCGCCCCGCACCACCGCATTGAAGCGCTGATGCTGGTAGAAGGTCGCGCCGTTGTGGTCGCCCGCCGTCAGCAGCACCGGATCGACCGGCAGTTCCTCTGTCACCGGCCCGACGGGGTCGCGCGGGCTGGTGACAAGCTGCGCCACAGGCAGCGGCCCGGCCGAGGCAGGCCAGAACCGCGCGGGGCCCGGCACGCGGCATTCGATCTTGCCTGAGGGGCCGATTGCGGCGATCTCTTCCTGCCAGCGCGAGCCTTCGGCGAACATGCAAAGCTCGAGCATCGCGCGCGCCCCGCTGGCGAAATCGACCACGACATAGCCATGGTCCCAGATGTCGGGCGTCTGCCCGTCATAGCGTTCGTCCAGATGGTTCACCGCCTGCCCGGCGCTCGCCATCACGCGCAGGGGGTCGGATTGCAGGATATGGCGCATGAGGTCAAAGAAATGGCAGCATTTTTCGACCAGCGTGCCGCCGGAATTGGCGTTGAACCGGTTCCAGTCGCCGACCTTGCGCAGAAAGGGAAAGCGGTGTTCGCGGATGCTGAGCATCTTGATACCGCCGGTCACGGCGGCGGCGCGGGCGATCAGCGCGGCGATGGGCGGCATATAGCGATACTCCATCGCCACCCAGAGCGGCGCAGGGTAGCTGTGGGCAAAGGCCGCCATCGCGGCGGCATCGGCGGGGTCGGTGTAGAGCGGCTTTTCCGCCAGCACCGGCAGCGGGCGGGTCGATGCGATCTCGCGCAGGATGGCGGGATGGGTGTGGTTCGGGCTCGCAATCACCAGCGCGTCGAGGTCGGGCGTGGCCAGAAGCGCGGCCAGCGTGGGCGCCACCTGCGCGCCGCATTGCGCCGCCGCCTGCGAGGCAAGCTCTGCCACCGGGTCCTGCACCGCCACCACGCGCGCACCCGGGATCAGCGCCAGATTGCGCAGATGCTCGCGCCCCATCATGCCGCATCCGATCAGACCGTAGTTTACCTTTTTCAACTTTTTCTGCCTTCATCTTTGCGCAGGACGTATTCCGCCCTGCTGTTATCGAACCATGTCCGCGAATACTCGACAGGCAGGGCGCGCTCGGCCCAGGCCCGGCGCATCACATGTCCGGCCACCGCCCCCGCCCGCAGGTCAAAGTCCGGCGGCGCCCAGTCGGGCAGCGGGGCATGGCCGATCCGGTCCTCGATGCGCCCGATGTGCAGACCCAGCACCGTGGCGTAGAAGTGATAGAGCGACTCGGACATCTGCCCTGCGTCAAAGGGACCGGCGTCAAGCCAGATCTCCTCGAGCGCCACCGCCTCTCCGTCGAGCAGGCGCAAACGCCGCATCCGGTGCACCGGCCCGGCGCCGGCAAAAGGCGCCTCCGGCGGCGGCGGCAGGCGCGCCAGGTCGAGCAGCACCGCCCCCGGCAGGCCCCCGCCCGCGCGCAACTCGAGCCGGAAGAAGCCGTAGATCCCCTGCCCCTCGCCACCACCGCGCACATAGTTGCCCGACCCTTGCACACGGCGCAGCAGGCCGCGCTGCGCCAGCTCTGCCAGTGCCTTGCGCAGCGTGCCGACCGAGATGCCAAGCCCTGCGGCCATCTCGCGCTCGGGCGGCAGGCGCGCGCCATCGGGCAATTGCCCGGCCGCGATCTGGCGGATCAGCCTTTCGCTGACCTGCAGATGTTTGGGCAGCGCCTGCGCCTGCATCCCCGTCCCTGTCGCCTTTTTCCCTCGGATTGATCCACTATTGATGCACGATGTCACACCTGCTAGGCAAGTGCAAATCGTCGCAGGAGCCCCGCCCATGACCATCGTTCCCGTCACCTCTGCCGATCTGGATGCGCTTGAAATTTCGTGGTTTTCCGCGCTCTGTTCGGATGACTACGCCTATCTCGGCGTGCCTGACGGTGCGCTGCGGTCATCCTTTGACCATTGCCGCGACATCACGCTCGAGGCCGAGGCGCAGGGGTTTCGCAATATCCTCGCGCCCTCCTCCTATCAGGTCGGGCAGGACACGCTGTCCTTTGTGGCCGCGATGGCGCCACTCACCAGCCGGATCAACTTTCTCGCCGCGATCCGCTGTGGCGAGATGCAGCCGATCATGCTCGCGCGCACCATCGCCACGCTCGACCACATGCTGCGCGGGCGGCTCACGCTCAACGTCATCTCGTCGGATTTCCCCGGCGAGGTGGCCGACAGCGCCTATCGCTACCGCCGGTCCAAGGAGGTCGTGGATATTCTGCGGCAATGCTGGACCCGCGACACGCTGGACCATGAGGGCGAGATCTACCGCTTTGCCGGGCTTTCGACCGACCCCGCCCGGCCCTACCAGCAGAACGGCGGGCCGCTGCTCTATTTCGGCGGCTACAGCCCTGATGCGCTCGAACTTTGCGCGACCTCCTGCGATGTCTATCTGATGTGGCCCGAACCCAAGGAGCAGATCGCGCAGCGGATGCGCGACGTGCATGCGCGCGCCGCCGCGCATGGCCGCACGCTCGACTATGGGCTGCGGGTGCACATGATCGTGCGCGACACCGAGGCCGAGGCGCGCGACTATGCCGAACATCTGGTGAGCCGGCTCGACGATGAATACGGCCGCGCGATCCGCGCGCGCGCGCATGATTCGATCTCGCTCGGCGTCGCACATCAGGCGCGCACGCGGGAATTGGCGGACAAGTTCGGCTATGCCGAGCGGCACCTGTGGACAGGCGTCGGCCGTGCACGGTCGGGCTGCGGCGCGGCGCTGGTCGGATCGACCGATCAGGTGATGTCGGAAATCGAGGCCTATCAGAAGATGGGCATCCGCGCCTTCATCTTTTCGGGCTACCCGCATCTGGACGAGGCGCGCCATTTCGGCACCCGCGTGCTCGGCGGCCTCAAGACCTGTTCGCTGCCCCATGTCTATGGCAGGGTGCCGCCCGACACCCCGGCAACCCCGCTGGGCAAGGGAGAGCGGCGCTGATGGAGCGGATCGGGATCACGCAGGGGCTGAGTTTCAGCCGGATCGCCTATGGCATGTGGCGGCTGGGTGATGACCCCGATACCTCGCCCGCCCATGTAGAGGCCAAGATCGAGGCCTGCCTCGCGCAGGGGATCACCACGCTCGATCAGGCCGACATCTACGGCGGCTACATGGCCGAAGAGATGCTGGGCGCGGCCCTGCGCGCGGCGCCGGGCCTGCGCGAGCGGGTCGAGATCGTCACCAAATGCGACATCGTGGCGCCGGTGGGCCGGCACGCGGGGGCAAGGGTCAAGTATTACGACACCTCGCCCGCGCATATCACCGCTTCGGTCGAGGCCTCGCTGCGGCTGATGGGGACCGACCGGATCGACCTGTTGCTGATCCACCGCCCCGACCCGCTGATGGACCATCACGCCACCGGCGCGACGCTCGATGCGCTCGTGGCGGCGGGCAAGGTGCGCGCGGTGGGCGTGTCGAACTTTCGCCCGCATGACTGGGACTTGCTGCAATCGGCGATGGCGACGCCGCTTGGCACCAACCAGATCGAACTGAGCCTCGGCGCGCTGGAGGCCCTGACCAATGGCGACCTGGCCTTCCACCAGCAGCACGGCCATCCGGTGATGGCGTGGTCGCCGCTGGGGGGCGGTGGCTTGCTCGGCGCGGCAGGCAACGCGGCGCTGACCGCGGCGCTGCGCGCGATGGCGCAGGCGCAGGGTGTCGATGTCGCCGCGGTGGCCGTGGCCTGGCTGCTGGCGCATCCCGCCTGCATCCTGCCGGTGATGGGCACCAACACGCTGGCGCGGATCGCGCGGTTTTCAGAAGCGCTGCGGGTAAAGATGGACCGGCAGGACTGGTTCACGCTTTACACCGCCGCGCTTGGACATGAGGTAGCCTGATGGAAACGCCGCTCTATGTCCCTGATGCCAAAGACCCGGAACACAAAGGACGCACCAAGGTGAGCATATTCAATCCGACCGACGATCCTGCCGCCTTTCGCCAGGCTCTGGGCGCCTTTGCCACCGGCGTGACGGTGATCACCATCGCCACGCCCGAGGGCCCGATGGGGATCACCGCCAACAGCTTTGCCTCGGTGTCGCTCGACCCGCCTCTGGTGCTGTGGTGCCCGGCCAAGGCATCGCACCGCTATCCGCATTTCCGCGCGGCGGACCGCTTTGCCGTGCATGTGATCGACGCCGACCAGAAACATATCGGCGACGGGTTCACCCGGTCCAAGACGGCGTTCGAGGGGCTGGACTGGCAGCCGTCCCATGCCGGCGTGCCGCTGATTGCGGGCGTGCTGGCCTGTTTCGAATGCAACCGCGAGGCGGTGCATGATGCGGGAGACCATGTCGTGATCCTGGGCCGGGTGATGCGCGCCCATGCCCGTGATGGGGCACCGCTGGTGTTTCACGGGAGCCGCTATGGCGGGTTCGCGGCCGGTTGAGAGGGCGCGCGGGGGGCCCTGCCCCCCGGACCTGCGGTCCTCCCCCCGGGATATTTGGGGCCAAAAGATGTCAGCAGAGCAGTTCTGCGGCTGGCCGCCGGGCGCGCGGCGGCATCGGGCCTGTGGGCTTGCCAAAGCGGATCACCTGGATCAGGCGGCGGTCGGGGCCGATGCCGTAGCGGGCGCAGACGGCGGCATTGGTGGCGGCGGTGTCGCTCAGCGCCGCCAGCGGCCAGCCGGCGAGGCCCAGATGCGCGGCTTCGAGGCAGAGGCGCAGGTAGGCCCGGCCACTGCTGAGCGGGCTTTCATCTGCGGGGCGGTGGAAGCAGGCGATCACCGCGGATGACGTCGTGGCGGTGGCTTCGGCGGTCAGCGGGCGGGTGAGGCGCAGGCGGTCGAGCAGCGGCCAGAGCGGACCGAGCGCGAGGCGCGCGGACAGCGCCTCGAGCGCGCCGAAGCCCATGGCGGCGCGGCTGAGCCCGTCATGAGCATGGCGCGGGTGGCGCGGCGAGAGGCGCATCCAGTGCAGCAACTCATGGCGCAGCGCAGGGTCGCGCATGACGGCGAGGCCCGCGTCATCGCCCAGCGCGGCGAGCCAGCCCTTGCCGCCGGGGTCGGTCACCAGCACCGCATCGGCGCGCCCCCAGCCAAAAAGCGCGGCGGGCGCCGGGTCGAAACGGCCGCGCCAGGTAAAGCGCCTCTCGAGCATGGCGGCCAGCGGATCGGTCGCAACCGGGCCGGTCAGGTCGAGCCGGGCCGCGATGCGGTGGCCGGGAATGGACGCGCGGTCACCCTGCGCCCACAGGTCGGTCACCTGCACACCCTGCCCCCGCGCGGCAAGTGCCAGCACCATCGCCTCGGCCACCGCGCCGCAGGAGAGGCCCGCATCGCGCCCCAGCGGATCGCCCGAAGGCAGCGTCGCCGCCAGATCGCAGGCCAGCGTGAGACCGGCCTCGTCGCTCCGCCAGCGGGCCGGCTGGGTGTTGTGGACCGTCGGCGCCAGCGCGGCGCGTGCCATTGCCGCGTGCAGGTCGGTCTGCGTGATCATCCCCGGCGCTCTGACAACAGGCTGGCCATGTGCTGCACGGCGCGCAGTTCAAGCTCGGCGCGGGGCGATGCCGCGATGGCCGGCATCGACAGGGCCAGCAGGGTCAGCGGCGCCCGGGAGGCGCGGATGACATGGGTCGCCGCGAAACGGTCGAAGAGGTGGGCGATATGGTCGCTTTCATCGCCGGACGCGCGGCCGGCATCGGTGCGCCGCAAGACCGGCCGCGCATCAAAGAGCGCATCGAGGACCGCGGTATCGAGATCGGCAAGATCGTCCGCCCCGACGAGGACGGCCCCTTCGACCAGCGGCTGGCCCTGCAAGCCGCGCAGGAAACCAGGCAGATCGTCGCGGCCATCGGCCAGCAGATGCAGCAGCGACAGGGTCTGCTCTTCGCCCCTCAGGGCGCGGGCATCGTTGAGGATCACGGCCACCAGCATCGCGGCGAGGATCAGCGCGGCGGTGATGATGGTGCCATCCATGTCGAGCGGGACAATGAAGGCCAGGGCCGCGGCAACCAGCCCGCCCGCCAGCACCACGGCGACAAAGCTGGCCAGCGCGCCACGATGGCGCGCCTCGTCCCGGCCCAGCGACAGCGCGAGCCAGCACAGGAACAGCACGGCCAGGGCCGAGACCTGCACCGGCAGCCCGATATCGGAGGTCAGGAAATCGGCCGCTGCGAGCGGGATCAGCAGGATCAGTGACAGGCCCAGCCTTTCGACCGCGCGGTTCTCCTGCGCCGAGAGTGAGGCCTTGTCGCGGGTGACGACCAGCAGGCCCGCCGCCATCAGGCCGCCGATCTGGAACGCCAGCAGGGCATAAAGGCGCAGCGGATCGGCCAGGGAGGCGGGCACCAGGGCGGCAAGGGCAAAGACGAGCGTCCCGACGCCGATGCCGGCCTTGATCCAGGGCGGGGCATGGCGGCGCAGCAGCCCTTCGGTCAGGATCAGCACCGCAATCGGCACCAGCGCTGCCGCAAACAGCACGAGGTTGCGGAAGGCCTCGACCCCGGTCAGGCCGACCAGCGCGCGCCCGGCGAACAGCAGCATCGTCACCCGCAGGCCGATCAGGAAGCGGCGGTTGAGCGGGTCGAACCTGCCCCGCCCGGCCACCACGCCATGCAACACGGCGAGGCCGGTGAGTGCCGCGACCGACAGGAACAGATTGGCCATGGCCGGTGCTGCGGCGATCATGCCTGTGCCGCCAGCCGGGACAGGAACCGCCGCACGAACGGGCGCAGCATGGCCGTGACCAGCGCATTGCGCGGTCTCTCGACACGGCCCTTGTAGGGGTTGAGAAACCAGCCGCGGTTGTCCGCGCCGCGCGGGCGGCCCAGCACGGCATTGACCACCTCATAGGCCATCAACTGCCCCGTGGTGATGACCATCGGCGCAAAGGACATCCGCGCACGCCGCCCCGCCACCACATCCCCCACCAGCGCCATGTCGAGGTAATCGCGCGATGAGGAGTGCAGCACCACATGTTCGGCCTCACGCAGGAAGGCCCCCGTGCGTTGCGCGGGCGTCAGCGCGTCCCATGCGGTCCCGATGGTGGGGTAGCCCAGCCGCACCTCATGTGCCGGATCGGTCGCGGTGGTGACATAGACCGAGGGGAGTGGCGCGGCATAGGCGTCGATCACCGTCTTTCCCGCCGCCCGCACGGTGCGGTAGAGCAGCAGCGAGGCGCCCAGATCGTCGGTCCCGTTGACCACGACAGCCGCCATGGCCACCGCCTCCTGCACATGCTGCGGCCAGTCGTCCCGATAGACCGTGACCTTGATCTCGGGGTTGATCCGGGCAAGCAGCGCGGCCGTCGCCTCGGCCTTGTGCTGCCCGATGGTGCCGGCAAAGGCAAAGACCTGCCGGTTGAGGTTGCTCACGTCAAAGGCGTCGATATCGGCGAGGATCAGATGGCCGATGCCGATCCGGCCAAGCGCGAGAATGCAGGCCCCGCCCATCCCGCCGGTGCCGCAGACAAAGACGGTCGCGCCGCGCAGCCGGCCCTGCTCTGCCTCGGTGACAAAGCCGATGTTGCGCCGCGTCATCTCTCCATAGCTGAAGTCCACGCCTTTGCCCCCTACTTCGCCGGCCGCAGGATCGACCAGTCGCGTCGCGAATCCGACCAGTGGATCACCGGCAGCACCAGCCGGCGCAGGGCCACCATCAGCCCGGCGATCAGGAGGCCGGCCAGCGCGGAACGCGGCACCTCGCGGCGCAGGTAGCGGCTGATCGCGGCGAGGTCCATCCGGCCAAGCTGGATCACGTCATCGCCGCGATCATAGTCGAGCATGGCCGCGCAAAACGCATTGTAGCGCGTGTCGCGATGCTTGGCCGCGGCCTCCCACGGCTTGCGCAGGTCGTCCGAACCACCGGTATAGGCATCTGTGATCACAAATCGCGCCTCGTCAAAGCCCGCCTCGGGACCGACACCAAAGACATGGCGATGATCGGCCATGATCCTGCGCGCCAGCAAGACATGCGTGAGCGTGCGCCGCTCGACCAGACCCGCGGGGCGTGGCCAGACATCGGAAAACATCTCCGACACCATGCCCACCACGGCGGGCACCTGCGTGACGTTCGAAATCCAGACCGGTCGGAACTGACGGCGAAAGAAGATCAGGAAACAGGTGAGGCCATAAAGCACCCAGGACAGGCTCTTGGACCGCTCATCCGGGTCCACCATCACCAACCCCAGATGCAGCACCTCGGTCGGGCGCGGATGCGTCGCCGCTTCCATAACGGCGAGGGCGTTGAAGGCAATGGGCCGGCCATCGCGGCGCGTCACAAGGGTGATGATGGTCTGCTCGAGCCGCGCCCTGTCGCCGGAGAAGACACCATAGGTCAGGCTGCCGGCCGCCAGTGTGCGCGCCGCCACCGTCCGCAGGTCCGCGCTCAGAGCGGCAAGCTGGTCCGCCGTCATCCACAGGCCGGGCCGTTCGACGATCCGCACGACAAGGTCGGGCCCTGACCGCAGCGTCACGTCGAGATACCGCCTGCCGAGGCTGCGCAAGGTCGTGCCGATCATCTGCTGCCGGTCCCCCCGCGCAAAGACTACGCATCCGCAAAATCGGAAACAAGCAGGGGATTCCAGACCCTGCCTGAAATCCCCCCCGCTTCTTTGTGCCCCGGGGGCTGCGCCCGTTGCTCGGGGGAAACGATCCACCAGGTCGTTTCTGGCTCCCGCCGGGCCCGACTGGGGCCAGGATTTTTCGTACGAAAAATCCTCAAAGAATTTTCGTACGAAAATTCTTGCCCCCCCGCCGGGCCCCGCGCCGGCCGGCGGTCAGAGGTAACGGTTGACGAGGTTTTCCAGCCGTTCCTGCCGGCCCGAGCGCGGCTGCGGGTTGATGCCTTTGTCCCGCACCATGGCCTCGATGCTCGCCAGATCGCTGTCCAGCAGCGCATGCCCCTCGGCCGTGTCCCACCCCGCATAGCGCGCGTCGCGCGCGGCTTCGAGCTTGCCATCCTCGAGCATCGCCGCCGCCGCCTTGAGACCCGCCGCGCAGGCATCCATACCGCCCACATGCGCAAGGATCAGATCCGCCGGGTCGAGCGACTGGCGGCGGACCTTGGCATCGAAGTTCGTGCCGCCGGTGGTGAACCCGCCCGCGCGCAGCACCTCGTAATAGGCCAGCGCCATCTCGGGCACATTGGTGGGGAACTGGTCGGTGTCCCAGCCCGACTGGTAGTCGTTCTTGTTCATGTCGATCGAGCCGAAAATCCCCAGTTCGCGCGCCACGGCAAGCTCATGTTCAAAGGAATGGCCAGCCAGGATCGCATGACCCTGCTCGATATTGACCTTGACCTCGCCCTCGAGGCCGAAATCCTTGAGAAAGCCGTAAACCGTCGCCACATCGTAGTCATATTGGTGCTTGGCCGGCTCCTGCGGCTTGGGCTCGATCAGGATCGCGCCCTTGAAGCCGATCTTGTGCTTGTATTCGACCACCATCTGCAACATCCGCCCGGCTTGCCGCCGCTCGCGGCCCATGTCGGTGTTCAGCAGCGTCTCATAGCCTTCGCGCCCGCCCCAGAGCACGTAGTTCTCGCCCCCCAGTTGCAGCGTCGCATCCATGCAGGTCTTGATCGTCGCGGCGGAAAAGGCGAACACCTCGGGGTCGGGGTTGGTCGCCGCGCCGGACATGAAGCGGCGGTGCGAAAACAGGTTCGCCGTGCCCCACAGCAGCTTGACCCCCGAAGCCTCCATCTTGCCCTGGAAATAGTCGGTCATCTCGCGCAGGCGCGCGGTATTCTCGGCAAAATCGCTTCCCTCGGGGCGCACATCGGCGTCGTGAAAGCAGAAATAGGGCGCGCCCAGGATCTGGAACATCTCGAAGGCCGCATCGGCCTTGATCTTGGCATGATCCATCGTGTCGCCGAACCACGGACGGTCAAAGGTCTGCCCGCCGAACGGGTCGCCGCCCGGCCAGGCAAAGCTGTGCCAATAGGCGATGGCAAAACGCAGATGGTCGGCCATCCGCTTGCCCATCACCACCTCGTCGGGGTTGTAATGGCGAAAGGCATAGTCGTTGTCGCTTTGCGGCCCCTCGTAGCGGATCTGCGGGATGCCCTGGAAGAAATCGGTCATGTCTCGTGCCTTGTGTGAGTGGTCAGTGAAGCCCCTTGAGGGCGGTATAGCAGGCGCGATAGCGCGCATGCGCCTCGGCAAAGGCGCTGGTGAGGCGGCGGTCGGGCTCGATCACCCGGTCGATCTGCGGCGCTGTGGCGAGGGCGGCCCCGGCGCCTGTCGCGGCCATCATGCCCAGCCGCGCGGCCCCGAAGGCGCCGCCGAAATCGCCCGCCACCGGCAGGTCGATGGGCATGTCCAGTGCGGTGGCGATGGCCTGCACCCAATAGTCGGATTTCGTGCCGCCGCCCACGCCGATCAGCCGGGTGATCCGCGTGCCGGTCGAGGTCAGCGCATCGAAACTGTCGCGAAACGCATGGGTGACGCCTTCGAGCACCGCGCGCGTGAGCGCCGCGCGGTCGGTCGCATGGTCGAGGTGCAGGAACGACCCGCGCACGGCGGCATCGTTATGCGGTGTCCGCTCCCCCCCCAGATAGGGCAGAAAGAGCGTGCGGCCGGGCGCCCTGAGCGGCCCGAGTTTGCCTGTCAGTCTGGCCGCAGGCTCGCCCACCACGCCCGCATACCAGTTGAGCGCATCGGCCGCGGCGAGGATCACGCCCATCTGGTGCCAGGTATCGGGCAAGGCGTGGCAGAAAGTGTGCACGGCCGTCGCGGCATCGGGCTGATAGGCGTCCGAGGCGGCAAAGAGCACGCCGGAGGTGCCCAGCGAGACAAAGGCATCGCCCGCGCGCACCACGCCCACGCCCACCGCACTCGCCGCATTGTCGCCGCCGCCGCCCGCCACCACGACACCCTGCGGCAGGCCCCAGCCGGTCGCCAGATCGGCGCGCAGGATGCCCGACACCTCGGACCCCTCGACCAGCCGCGGCATCTGCGCGCGGGTCAGGCCCGTCGCCGCGAGCAGGTCATCCGACCAGTCGCGCGCCCCGGTGTCGAGCCAGCTTGTCCCCGCCGCATCCGACATCTCGGCCACATGTTCGCCGGTAAGCCAGAGGCGCAGGTAATCCTTGGGCAGCAGCACCTTGGCCACTCGGGCCATGACCTGCGGCTCATGCGCGGCGACCCAGACGAGTTTCGGCGCGGTAAAGCCGGGAAAGACGATATTGCCGGTCAGCGCCCGAAAGCGCGGGTCGGCGTCGAGCACGGCGGCCTCTGCGGCCGAGCGCGTATCGTTCCACAGGATGCAGGGCCGCAGCACCTCATCGGCCGCGTCGAGCAGCGTCGCGCCATGCATATGCCCCGACAGCCCGACCCCGCGCACCGCCGCCAGGTCGGCCTGCGCCCCCAGCGCCCGCATCGCCATGTCGGCCGCGTCGAGCCAGGAGGCCGGCGCCTGCTCTGACCAGCCGTCAAACGGCCGGTTGACCTCGAGCGGGGCGGTCGCCTCGGCCAGCACCCGCTGGGTGTCGTCGATCAGGATGGCCTTGAGGCCGGATGTGCCGAGGTCGAGACCGATATACATGTCTTATGCCGCCAGATGTTCGGGCTTCTTGCCCAGGATGATCATGGCCAGGATGTCGTCCTCGGTCACTTCATCGACCTTCACCACGCCGATCAGTTGCCCGTTCTTCATCACCGCCGCCCGGTCGCAGAGCTGTTTGACCGCGTGCACATCGTGGTCGATCAGAAAGATCCCGAGGCCCTGGCGCTTGAGTTCCTGGATGAGTTCCGCGACCATCTGCGTCTCTTGCGGGCCCAGCGCTGCGGTAGGCTCGTCCATGATGAGGATGCGCGCGTTGAAATAGACCGCACGCGCGATGGCGACCGACTGGCGCTGCCCGCCCGACAGTGCGCTCACCGGCTCCTTGAGTTTCTTGAAGTTGGGGTTGAGCCGCGCCATGATCTTGCGCGTCTCGGCCTCCATGCGGGCATCATCGACAAACCCCAGCGCGGTGGTCAGTTCGCGGCCCAGAAACAGGTTCGCGGCCGCGTCGAGGTTATCGGCCAGCGCCAGCGTCTGGTAGATCGTCTCGATGTTATAGGCGCGCGCGTCGCGCGGGTTCTGGATGTCGGCCTTCTGCCCGTCGATGTAGATCTCGCCGCTGTCGGCCTGATAGGCGCCCGACAGGCATTTGATCAGCGTCGATTTGCCCGCGCCGTTGTGGCCCAGAAGGCCCACGACCTCGCCGGGATAAAGGTCGAGCGACACGCCATCCACCGCCTTGATCCCGCCGAACGAGATATGGATGTCGCGCAGATCGACCAGCGGTGCGCCTGTGTTGCCTGCCATCACTTCACCCCCGAGCGTTTGCGATACTGGATGTCGATCCACACGGCGAGCACCAGCACGACCCCCACCACGATGTTCTGGAACGGCGCATCGACGCCGACCATGGCCATGCCCGATTGCAGCGCCTGCATGATGAGCGCACCGAGGATGGCGCCGTGGATGGTGCCCAGCCCGCCCGCCAGCGCCGTGCCGCCGATCACCGCCGCCGCGATGACCCGCAATTCGTCAAGCTGGCCGAGGTCGAGCGAATGGTTGCTCAGCCGCGCCGAGGCGACGGCGGCCGAGAGGCCGCAGAGCCCGCCCATCAGCGCAAAGACCTTGACCGTCAACAGCTTGGTATTGATCCCCGACAGCGCCGCCGCATCCGGGTTGCCCCCGGTCGCAAAGATGTAGCGGCCAAAGCGCGTGCGCACCGCGATCACCGTCATCGCCAGCGCGACGAGCAGCAGCAGAATGACCGAGATCGGCAGGCCGAACGCCTCGGTATAGCCCTCGGGCACCGTCTCGCCCCGCGCGGCAAAGATCCGCGTCAGCCGTCCGGGCGGGATCTGCGTGGCGTTGATCAGCGCGATGAAGCCCAGGATCGCGGCGGCGGCAATCGCGCTCAGCGTTACCTCGGCCCAGACCGGCTTGACCGCAAAGCCGTGCCCGACCTTGCCGCGCCGGGCCGCCCAGATGCCCCAGACCGCAATCGCGGCGCCGGTCGCGCCCAGCACCCAGGACGCCAGCGCGCCGATGGTGCCGTTGGTGCCGCCCAGCATCAGGAAGGTGCTGTCCAGCGGCCCGATGGTCTGCCCGCCGACGACGAAATAGGCCACACGGCTCCAGATCAGCAGACCGCCCAGCGTGACGATGAAACTGGGGATGCCCTGATAGCCCACCAGCCAGCCCTGAAAGCCGCCGATCAGCACGCCCGTGGCGATCCCCGCCAGCACCGCCACCGGCGCATTGAGCGGATGTTCGAGCCCGAGGCCCAGATAATGCGGCATGATCTGCGTCTGCACCATCGCCATGACGGCCGAACACAGCGCGAGCAGCGAGCCGACCGAGAGGTCGATGTGGCGCGTCACGATGATGAACACCATCCCCGTCGCCATGATCGCGATCGAGACCGTCTGCACGGCGATGTTGTAGGTGTTCTGCGGGATCAGGAAGCGGCCATTGGTGAGCCAGCCGATCGGGTCAAAGCCTCCACCCGCGCTGGCGCGCACCCCGGTCCAGATCTGGAAGGCCAGCGCGATGGCGACAAAGGCGCCGATCATCCCCAGAAGCCGGGTGTCGATCTCGAGCGTCTGCATCACGCTGCGGCGAGTCTTGCCGGTGCCGGAATGGCTCACGTCGGTCATGTCGGTCTTGTCCCCCGGAAATATCGTTGACACAGGCGGTCCCCTGCTGTCCGCGGGGCCGGCATCCGTGTGTGGGTCGGGCGGCCCCGGTGCATCACACCGGGGCCGCCCGTTATCTCAGCGCACTGCGCTCAGTTGCAGGGGGCCGGGCCGCCGGTGACGCCCTGGCACAGCGCCTCTTGCGTGATCCAGCCGGCATCGACGACGACCGACAGGTTGGCAGCCGTCACCGGCACGGGGGCCAGGAACATCGCCTGCATCTCGGTGCCGCCCGGGGTGGTGTAGGCCATCGCGCCGGTCACTTCACCGCCCGCGGCCAGCGCCGCGGCAAGCTCGCCCGCCACACGGCCCAGTTCGCGCGCGTCCTTCCAGACGGACACGGTCTGGGTGCCGGCAGCGACCCGGTTCAGCGCGGCATGATCGCCGTCCTGACCCGACACGGGGAGACCCTCAAGACCCTGCGCGGTCAGCGCGGCGACAACGCCACCGGCGGTGCCGTCGTTCGAGGCGACAACAGCGTCAACGCCATTGCCGGTCTCGGTCAGGATCTGCTCCATGTTGCGCTGTGCGTTCGCGGGCAGCCAGCCATCGGTATAGGCCTCGCCCACGATGGTGATCGCACCGCTGTCGATCGCGGCTTGCAGGATCTCCTGCTGGCCACCACGCAGGAAATCCGCGTTCGGATCGGTGGGCGAGCCCTTGATCATCACATAACGGCCGGTCGGCGCCGCTTCGAGCACGGCACGGGCCTGCATCCGGCCCACTTCGACGTTGTCGAAGGTGAGGTAGAAGGCGCGGCTGTCCTCGATCAGACGGTCATAGGCGATGACCGGGATGCCCGCATCGGCGGCGGCATCGACGGCCGGGCCGATGGCCTGGGTGTCCTGCGCGAGGATGATCAGCGCATCGACGCCCTGGGCGATGAGGCTTTCGACGTCGGAAAGCTGCTTGGCCGAGGACGACTGGGCATCTGCCGAGACATAGGTCGCACCGGCAGCCTCGAGAGCGGCGACGATGGCGGCTTCGTCGGTCTTCCAGCGCTCTTCCTGAAAGTTCGACCAGCTGACACCGACAGTCATGCCATGGCTTTCGGCAATGGCAGAAGTGCTGAAGCCGGCCGTCGCGATGACGGCGGCCACGATTGCGTTACGCATGTAGTTCCTCCCTGAATACGCACCCCTGTTGCACAAGGGTCGCGGGTCATGGACCCGACAGCGCAGAGTTTGCCATATTTAGTTCGCTTGTCAAAATAAAATGATGCGCCCTCTGCTGCGATTTCGAACGCCCCTGTAACAAAAGACTATGCGAACGCTGCAATCTTGGGCAATCTTGTGATCAGTCCGTGTTGCGGCCTTTGCAGTCGCAGAAATACTTCAGGTCTCAAACTATGTATGATGAGGATTCTCTGCCCGAATCGCCGCCCGAAATCCCCCCCGAAGGGCCCCCGGACAACGGCCCCGAAGGCTGCGGGCCGATTCTTCCCGGCGCGGGCAAGGATGCCAAGCCGCTGCGCCAGCAGGTGTTCGAACATGTCCGCGCCGCTGGCCGCGCCGCGCGCGCCGATGTGGCCCGGGCGCTGGGGATCAGCGCGGGCTCGGTCACGGTGCTGACCTCGGACCTGATCGGCGTGGGTCTGCTGCGCGAGGTCGAGAGCCCGCCGCGCGACAGCACCAGCAGCCGCGGCCGCCCGCCCGTGGCGCTCGAAGTGGTGCCCGAAGGCCGCCGGGTGATCGGGATCAAGCTGTCGGACGAACGCCATTCCGCCGTGCTCACCGATTTCGCCGGCAACATGCTGCGCGATGCGACGCTGCCCACGGCGCCGTTCCGCAAGACGCTCGACCAGATCCTCGACGAGATCGCAGAGCTGATGGCGGCGCTTCTCGCGGGCAGCGGCTTTTCGCTGTCCGACATTGCGGCCGTGGGGATCGGGCTGTCGGGGCTGGTGGAACATGTCGCGGGCGTGGTGCCCTGGTCGCCGCAACTGTCCGGCCGCGACCTGCCGCTCAAATCCGCCTTCGAGGCGCGCTTTGCCGTGCCGGTGCATGTCGACAATGACGCCAATGTGCTCACGCTCGCCGAACTGTGGTTCGGTGCCGGGCGCGCGATGTCGGATTTCGCGGTGGTGACGATCGAACAGGGCGTCGGCATGGGCATGGTGCTGAACAACCGGCTGTTCCGCGGCACGCGCGGCCTGGGTCTGGAACTGGGCCATACCAAGGTGCATCTGGACGGCGCGCTCTGCCGTTGCGGCCAGCGCGGCTGCCTCGAGGCCTATCTCGCCGATTATGCGCTGGCGCGCGAGGCCTCCACCGCGCTGGGCCGCAGCGTGCGCAACCTGCAAAGCCCGCAGGCGATGCTCGAGACGCTGTTCGGCGAGGCCAAGGCCGGCAACCAGGCCGCGCGCACGATCTTCCGCCGCGCCGGGCGCTATCTGTCGGTGGGCCTGTCCAACGTGATCCAGCTCTTCGACCCCGAGCTGATCATCCTGTCGGGCGAACGGATGCGCTATGACTACCTCTATGCCGACGAGGTGCTGGCCGAAATGCGCGGCCTGACGCTCTCTGACGGGCGCCCGCCCTGCCGGGTCGAGATCCACGCCTGGGGCGATCTGGTCTGGGCGCGCGGCGCCTCGGCGCTGGCGCTGTCATCGGTGACGGACAGCGTGCTGGGCGGTGCGGCCTGAGCGCAAATCGCCGGGCCTCACCCGCAACGCCGGATTGACGCAAGACGGGACTCGCACTAGAACATAACGTGAACACTCCTGATCGGACACGTCCTGTGCAGCACCCCGCAACACCCGCCTCCGGCCCCCGCGACGCAGACCGCACCGCCCTGCTGCGCGACCTTGCACAGCGCACGGGGACGATGACGCAGGGCTATGGAGCGCGGGGACATGACACCACGGACCAGGACATCCACCAGGCCACCCTGGCCGAGGTCTTTGCCGAAACCGTGACCGATGCGGCGGCGGTGGGCTTTGTCTTTGCCCATCTCGAGGCCCGGTCCCGGGCCGGCAAGCCGCTCCTGTGGGTGCAGGACCGGCTCAGCCGCCGTGAAAGCGGCCAGCCCTGCCTTGCCGGCATGGGCGACCCCGCCCTGCTCTACCTCGAGGTCTCGCGGGCCACCGATGTGCTCTGGGCGATGGAGGAGGGGCTGCGCTGCACCGACCTTGGCGGCGTGGTGGGCGAGGTCTGGGGCAATGCCCCGGCGCTCGACTTCACCGCGACCAAACGCCTCGCGCTGCGCGCCGAAGCGCATGGCGTGCCGGCCTGGCTGATCCGCCGCGCCGCCACCCCCGACCTCAGCGCCGCACGCGAACGCTGGCGCCTGGCCTCGCTGCCCGCAGCCCAGGACCCAGACGACGCGCGCGCCCCCGGCGCCCCGGTCTGGCGCGCCGACCTGTTCCGCGCCCGCTGGCGCGCCACCGGCCAATGGGTCGCCCACCCCGAAGCGGCGGGCCTGCGGATGGAGCACGGACAGGCGGGCCAGTCTCTCCCCGACACCGGCCCCGCCCGCACAGAAAACCGCGCCGCCGGCTGAACCGGACAGACACGCGATGCAACCGCACCCTTCCCGGCAGATCGACAGCCATGCGGGCCGCATGGCCCGGCGCGCATGGCCCGGCTTCTTTGCGCCCCAAATACTCACTGTCGCACCGCAGGACCGGGGCCGACGATGACAGGCAAGGACAAGCTGCCGGTCCTTGCCACTCCTCCCCAGACCCCCGCCGTGCAAGAGACCCCGGCCACAACCCCGGCCACAGCCCCGGCCACAACCCCGGCCGCAGGCGCGGCCACCCTGCCCGCGACCATCGCCCGCCACGAGGACGAGACGAAGGCCGGGCGGGCGGGTGCCGCGGCACGCGCAGTCGCCCGACCGGAGCCCACGCCAGAGAGCCCGTCACAGGGCCAGTCACAGGGCCAGTCACAGGGCCAACCACAGAGCCCGTCACAAAGCCAGCCACAAAGCCAGCCACAGGGCCCCGCGCAAGACCGTGACGCCACCGCCCGGCGCATCCTCGCGCTGCATTTCCCGCACTTTGCCATTGAGCGCTGGCTGCGCGACGCCACCCGCCGGGGCGAGGCCCTGCCCGACGACCTGCCGCTGGCGCTGGCCACCGATGGCCCGCACGGCCCGGTGATCCACGCCGTCAACCGCACCGCCGCCCAGGCCGGCGTGCAGCCCGGCGCGCGGGTGGTGGACATGCGCGCGCTCTGCCCTGGGCTGCGGGTCGAACATGCCGACACCGGCGCCGACCGCGCCGCGCTGGACCGGCTGATGCTCTGGATGCGCCGCTGGTGCCCCTGGTCGGCCTGCGACGGCGCGGCGGGCCTGGTGCTCGACAGCAGCGGCGCGGCACATCTGTGGGGCGGCGAGGCCGCGATGCTGCGCGACATCGAGGGCCGGCTGGCCGTGCTGGGCCTGACCGCCCGCAGCGCCATCGCACCCACCCATGGTGCGGCCTGGGCGCTCGCGCGCATGGGCGGGCTGCGCGAGATCTGCGCGCCCGAGGCGCTCGCCGCCCGTATCGCGCCACTGCCCGTGCGCGCCCTGCGGCTCGACGCCGACACCGTCCTGATGCTGCAGCGCCTCGGCCTGAAAACCGTGGGCGATCTCGCCGCCGTGCCGCGCATCTCGCTCGCCCGCCGCTTTTCGCGTGCGGCGCTGGCGCAGAACCCGCTACTGCGGCTCGACCAGATGACGGGCCGGCTGGCCGAGCCGGTCAACAGCCCCGACGACCCGCCCCGCTTTGCGGTGCAGTCGCGGCTGGCCGAACCGGTGCAGGACCCCACCCCCCATCTGCCCGCACTCTGCACCACCCTCTGCGAGACGCTGGCCGTGGCGGGCTTTGGCGCCCGGCGCATCACGCTCACCGTCTATCGCAGCGATGGCGAGGTCAGCCAGGTGAGCGCCGCCACATCGCAACCGACCCGCGACGCGGCACATCTGTGCCGCCTGTTCGACGGTCGGATCGAGCGGATCGATCCCGGCTTCGGCTTTGACCTGATCACGCTGGCCGCCAGCGTCGCCGAAACCCTCGCCACACGGCAGACCCGACTTGACACCGCGTCCGACGACGGCACCGGCATCGCCCGCATGATGGACCGCTTCGGCGCCCGCTTCGGCACGCAGGCCCTGCGCGCACCCACCCTGCAGGACAGCCACATCCCCGAACGGCGCGAAGCCTGGACCGCCGCGATGATGGCCTCCGGCGCACAGGCCCCGGAGGCCACCGCGACCCGCCCCTTGCCCGCACGCCATGTCCGCCCGCTGCGGCTGTTTTCCCCCCCCGAAGAGGTGCGGGTGATCTATGCCGTCCCCGAAGGCCCCCCCGCCCAGTTCGTCTGGCGCCGCGTGACCCACCGCGTCACCCGCTTTGCCGGGCCCGAACGGATCGCCCCGGAATGGTGGCGCGTCCCCCCGGGGGCGCGGTTGCGCGACTACTACCGGATCGAGGACCAGACCGGACAGCGCTACTGGATCTTTCGCGAAGGGGTCGACGGCGACGGCCGCGGCGCCCATCCGCGCTGGTTCGTGCAGGGGGCTTTTGCATGAGCCAGCCCCTGCCGTTACCGTCCAAGGGGGCTCTGCCCCCCGTTTCCTGCGGAAACGCCCCCCGGGATATTTTTGGCCAAAAGATGCAAGGTTTTGTTAACCATGATCTGGCAGGATGATCCTGCGGTACAGGCGGGGACGCCGATGACCGCGCCAGGAGATGGCCCCCCGATGGCGACATCGGGGGGTTTCATCGCAGAACGCGGCGCCCTGCATCTTTTGGCCCCAAATATCCCGGGGGGGTCAGGGGGGCAGCGCCCCCCTTGCGCCCTCACCACAGGCGGGCCACCCGATGCCCGAGAATGACCACCAGCATCCGCGCCGCACCCTGCCCGAGGATGGTGTCTATCCGCCCAATCCGCGCGCGGATTTCGTCGAACTGGGGCTCGCAAGTTGTTTCTCGTTCCTGCGCGGCGCCTCGGATGCGGTGGACCTGGCGCAGGCGGCCTGGAGCCTCGGCCATGATGCGATGGGCATTGCAGATCTCAATTCGCTCGCCGGCGTGGTGCGCCTGCATGTGGAGGCGAAAAAGGCCGGGCTGCGGCCGCTCATCGGCTGCCGGCTCGTGCTGGTCACGGGGGAGGCCTTTCTCGCCTATCCGGTGGATCGCGCGGCCTATGGCCGGCTCTCGGCGCTGCTGTCCAAGGGCAAGATGCACGACGTGGACGGGCGCTGGCAGGCCAAGGGGGTCTGCGAGCTGACGCTGGCCGACCTCTCGGCGGCTTGCGAAGGGATCCAGCTGATCGTGCTGCCACCCGACAACCTCGAGGCCTTTGCCCGCCACCTGCCCGATCTGTGCCGCCGCCTGCCGACCCTGCGCCATATCGCGGCGCGCCATCTCTACCGCGGCGACGACAGGGCGCGGATCAACCGGCTCGACCGGCTCGCGCGCGCGCATGGCCTGGCGATCCTGGCCACCAATGACGTGCTCTACCACGCGCCCGACCGCCGCCCGCTGCAGGATGTGATGACCTGCATCCGCGAGAAATGCACCCTCGCCACCGCCGGCGCGCGGCTTGAGGCCAATGCGGAGCGGCACCTCAAATCGCCCGCCGCGATGGCCCGCCTCTTTGCCGAATGGCCCCATGCGATCCGCGCCAGCCGCGCCGTCGCCGACGCCTGCCGCTTTGATCTGAGCGAGCTCGCCTATGAATACCCGCGCGAGGTCGTGCCCGGTGACTGCAGCCCGCAGGAGTATCTGGAAGAGCTCACCTGGAAGGGCGCCGCCGCGCGCTACCCCGAGGGCCTGCCGCCCGCTACCCGCGCCACGCTGCACAAGGAGCTTGCGATGATCGCAAAGCTCGACATCGCGCGCTATTTTCTTACCATCCACGACATCATCCGCTACGCCCGCGAAGAGGCCAGCCCGCCGATCCTGTGCCAGGGGCGCGGCAGCGCCGCCAATTCCGCCGTCTGCTATGTGCTCGGCATCACCGCCGTGGACCCCGCGCAGCACCAGCTTCTGTTCGAGCGCTTCATCTCCGAAGAGCGCCGCGAGCCGCCCGACATCGATGTCGATTTCGAACACGAGCGACGCGAGGAGGTGATCCAGCATATCTATGCCAGATACGGCCGCGCCCGCGCCGGCCTTTGCGCTACCGTGATCCATTACCGCCCGCGCTCGGCCATCCGCGAGGTGGGCAAGGTGATGGGCCTGTCCGAGGATGTCACCGGCGCGCTGGCGCGCACCATCTGGGGCTCCTGGGGGCGCGAGGTAAACGCGGCCCATGTGCAGGAGGCGGGGCTCGACCTCTCCGACCCGCTCTTGCGGCGCACCATGACCCTCGCGCGCCAGCTGATCGGGATGCCGCGCCATCTGGGCCAGCATGTCGGCGGCTTCATCCTGACCGAGCGGCCGCTGACCGAGACCGTGCCGATCGGCAATGGCGCGATGGCCGACCGCAGCTTTATCGAGTGGGACAAGGACGATATCGACGCGCTGGGCATCCTCAAGGTCGATATCCTGGCGCTGGGCATGCTCACCTGCATCCGCAAGTGCCTTGACCTGGTCGCCGCGCATTACGGGCCCCGCTACGACCTCGCCACCGTGCCCAAGGAGGATCCGCGCGTCTATGACATGCTGTGCAAGGGCGACAGCGTGGGCGTGTTCCAGGTGGAAAGCCGCGCGCAGATGAACATGCTGCCCCGCCTGCGGCCGCGGCAGTTCTACGATCTGGTGATCGAGGTCGCCATCGTGCGCCCCGGCCCGATCCAGGGCGACATGGTCCACCCCTATCTGCGCAGGCGCAACGGAGAAGAGGCGGTGGACTACCCCTCGCCCGGCGCGCCGCATGACCCGGCCGAGCTCAAGAACATCCTCGGCCGCACGCTTGGCGTGCCGATCTTTCAGGAACAGGCGATGAAGATCGCCATCGAGGCGGCGCAGTTTTCCCCCGCCGAGGCCAATGAGCTGCGCAAGGCGATGGCGACCTTCCGCTCGCGCGGGCAGATCGAGCTCTTGCAGGACAAGATGGTGGGCCGCATGGTCGCGCGTGGCTATGATCCCGATTTCGCCCGCCGCTGCTTCGACCAGATCAAGGGCTTCGGCGAATACGGATTTCCCGAAAGCCACGCGGCGAGTTTTGCGCAGCTGGTCTATGTGTCGAGCTGGCTCAAATGCCATTACCCCGGCGCCTTTGGCGCGGCGCTGCTCAACAGCCAGCCGATGGGCTTTTACGCCCCCGCCCAGATCGTGCGCGACATGGCCGCGCATGGCGTGCCGGTGCGCGCGCCCGATGTGAACTATTCCGACTGGGACACGACGCTCGAACCCTTGGCCGCGGGCGGCTATGCCGTGCGCCTCGGCCTGCGCCAGATCGGCGGATTTGCCGCCACTGCGGCCGCCCGCCTGATCGCCGCGCGCGACGCCCCCTATGCCGACCCGGCCGATCTGCACGCCCGCGCGGGGCTCTCGGCCGCGCAGATCCGGCAACTGGCCGAGGCCGACGCCTTCCGCTCCACATTCATCGACCGCCGCCAGGCGCTCTGGGCCGCGCGCGCGCTGCGCGACGCGCCCGACCTGCCGCTGTTCCACAGCCAGGCCGACGAAGGGGCCGAGCCCACCGTGCCGCTGCCCGTCATGCCCGTCTGCGAACAGGTCGTGGCCGATTACCAGACCCTGCGCCTGTCACTCAAGGCGCATCCGATGGCCTTTCTGCGCCGCAGCCTGGCGCGGCAGGGCTACAGCGCGGCGGCCGATCTCGCCCACAGCCGCCCCTGGCAAAAGGTCCGCCTCGCCGGCCTCGTGCTGATCCGCCAGCGCCCGGGTTCGGCCAAGGGCGTCTGCTTCATCACGCTCGAGGACGAGACCGGCACCGCCAATCTGGTGATCTGGCCCAAGGTGATGGAGACGTTCCGCAAGGTGGTGATGCAGTCGCGCCTCCTGGTGATCCACGGCCATGTGCAGCGCGACGTGGACATCATCCATGTCGTGGCCGCCCGGCTCGAGGACCGCTCCGATGCGCTCGTCCGCCTCGCCCCCGAAGGGCTCTCGCCGCCCATCGCGCGCGCCGACGAGGTCAACCGCCCGCTCGCCTCGCCGCTTGCCGACCCGATGTCCACCCCCAACCGCGGCCACCCCCGCAACGCCCGCATCATCCCCAAAAGCCGCGATTTCCACTGAACCGGCAGCCTGCTGGCCCCGCATGAGGACGCCTCCGGCGGGAGTATTTGAGGCACAAAGAAGCCATACGCGCGCGCCCCTGCATCTTTTGGCCCGAAATATCCTGGGGGGAGTCTCCGCAGGAGACGGGGGGCAAAGCCCCCCGCGCGCGCGGGCCCGGAAAACTGCGCAATTATTGTGCAAATGCCGCGTCTTGGCCCAGAACGTGCCGATCAATCATTGTGGCCGGTAAAATCCGCCATATGATTGGACCATGACGAAAGAAAATTGCTTTGATGAGATGTGGGGGCGCGAGGCGCAGCTGCGCCCGCCCTATGTCGCCTTTGACGACTGGCTCAAGGGCGAGGACCCGTCCCGCCTGCGGCGCAAGCAGCGCGAGGCCGAAGAGGTGTTCCGCCTCACCGGGATCACCTTCAACGTCTATGGCCGCGCCGAGGCGGCCGAGCGGCTGATCCCCTTCGACATCATTCCGCGCATCATCGCCGGGCGCGAATGGGCGCGGCTCGCGCGCGGGATCGAACAGCGGGTGCGCGCGATCAATGCCTTCCTGCATGACATCTACCACCGCCAGGAGATCGTGCGCGCCGGCCGCCTGCCGGTCGAGATGATCGCGCGCAATGCGGCCTTCCTGCCGCAGATGATTGGTGTGACGCCCCCGGGCGGGGTCTATACCCATATCGTCGGCATCGACCTCGTGCGCACCGGCGACGATGATTTCTACGTGCTCGAGGACAATGCCCGCACGCCCTCGGGCGTCAGCTATATGCTCGAGAACCGCGAGACGATGCTGCAGATGTTCCCCGAACTGTTCTCGCGCAACCGCGTCCGCCCGGTGAGCAACTATCCCCGCATGCTGCACCGCAGCCTCGCCGCCTGCGCGCCGGCGGCCACCACGGGCACGCCGGTGGTGGCGGTGCTGACGCCGGGCATCTACAATTCCGCCTATTACGAACACAGCTTTCTGGCCGACAAGATGGGCGTCGAGCTGGTCGAGGGCCATGACCTGCGGGTGGTGAATGGCCGCGTGGCGATGCGCACCACGCAGGGCTACCAGCCGATCGATGTGCTCTACCGCCGGGTGGACGACGACTATCTCGACCCGATGAACTTCAACCCCGAGAGCGCGCTGGGCGTGCCCGGCATCCTCGATGTCTATCGCGCGGGCGGCATCACCATCGCCAATGCCCCCGGCACCGGCATCGCCGATGACAAGGCGATCTACAGCTACATGCCTGACATCGTGGAGTTTTACACCGGCGAAAAGGCGATCCTGCAGAATGTGCCGACCTGGCGCTGCAGCGACCCCAAGGCGCTTGCCCATGTGATCGACAACCTCGCCGATCTGGTGGTCAAGGAGGTGCATGGCTCGGGCGGCTACGGCATGCTGATCGGCCCGACCTCGTCGAAGAAGGAGCTCGCCGCCTTCCGCGACAAGCTCAAGGCCAAGCCGGGCAACTATATCGCGCAGCCCACGCTCGCGCTCTCGACCGTGCCGATCCTGACCAATGCGGGCCTGGCGCCGCGTCATGTGGACCTGCGCCCCTATGTGCTGGTCTCGCCCGAAGGCGTCACCATCACGCCCGGCGGGCTCACCCGCGTGGCGCTCAAGAAAGGCAGCCTTGTCGTGAACTCCAGCCAGGGGGGCGGCACCAAGGATACCTGGGTGCTGGAGGAATAGATGCTGGGGAAAACCGCAGGCGGCCTCTACTGGATGTCGCGTTACCTCGAGCGGTCGGAAAACACCGCGCGACTGGTCGAGGCGGGCCAGCGCATCGCGCTCACGCGCTCCTCGGCCGATGACGAATGGGTGTCGGTGCTGCAGACCGCGGCGGTGCTGTCGGGCTACAGGCAGAAATACGCCGAAGTCACGCGCGAGCAGGCGATCGACTGGATGCTGCGCGATCGCGACAACCCGTCCTCGGTGCTGTCTGTGGCCGAAAGCGCGCGCAACAATGCCCGCGTGGTGCGCACCGCACTGACCCGCGAAGTCTGGGAGGCGGTCAACGAATGCTGGATGGTGCTGAAACAGGCACTGGCCCGGCGTGTGATCGAACGTGACCTGCCGCAGGTGCTGGGCACGATCCGCCAGCGCAACGCCTTTGTGCGCGGCGCGATGCATGGCACGATGCTGCGCAACGACATCTACAACTTTGTCCGCATCGGCACCTTTATCGAGAGGTCGGACAATACCGCGCGCATCCTCGACGTGAAATACTACATCCTGCTGCCCTCGGCGATGGCGGTGGGGTCAAACCTCGACACGGCGCAGTGGGAATCAATCCTGCGGTCGGTCAGCGGCGAAGGCGGGTTCCAGATGACCTATGGCCAGCAGGTGCGCCCACGCGAGATCGCGCAATTCCTGATTCTGGACAAGCGGATGCCGCGCAGCCTGTCGTTCTGCGCCGACAAGCTGCGTGACAACCTCGCCTATCTGTCCGAGGATTACGGCACGCGCCTGCCCTCGCGCGATCTGGCCGATGCGCTCTGTGCGCGGTTCCTGTCTTGTCCGATCGAGGCGATCTTTGATTTTGGCCTGCACGAGTTCATCCAGGATTACCTGCGCGCCACGGCCGCGCTCGGACGCCAGACCGAAGTGGATTACCGTTTCTATGAATAGCCCGCTCCGCCTGCGCATCAGCCATGTGACCAGCTATGACTACGACCGGGCCGTGCCCTATGGTCTGCAACAGCTGCGCCTGACACCCAAGTCGCACGCGAGCCAGACCGTGCTGTCATGGGTCACCACCGTTGACGGCGGCCACAAGGAGCTCAGCTTTGAGGATGCGCATCGCAATACGGTCGATCTGATCAGCTTTGACCCCGGCACCACCCGCGTCACCCTGCGCTGCGAGGGCGAGGTCGAGATGACCGACAACCACGGCATCATCGGCGCACATGGCGGCTTCATGCCCTTGTGGATGTTCGACCGGGTCACGCCGCTGACCCGCGCCGGCAGCGCCTGCCGCAAGCTGATCCAGGCCCTGCCCGACAGCGACACCCCGCTCGACCGGCTGCACGCGCTGACCCAGGCGATCCGCGATACCGTCGCCTATGAGGCGGGGCGGTCCGATATCACCTGGGGGGCAGAGGATGTGCTCACCGCCGGGCACGGCGTCTGCCAGGACCATGCCCATGTGTTCATCGCCTGCGCCCGCGCGATGGGTGTGCCCGCGCGCTATGTCTCGGGCTACCTGTTCATGGAGGACCGTGTGCAGCAGGAGGCGACCCATGCCTGGGCCGAAGCGCATGTGACCGGCCTGGGCTGGGTCGGTTTCGACGTGTCGAATGGCATTTCGCCCGACTGGCGCTATGTCCGCGTTGCAACAGGGCTGGACTATGGCGACGCCGCTCCGATAACTGGAACAAGGTTCGGTTCGGCGACCGAGACGATGGCGGTCGCGGTCGAGGTCGAGGTCCAGCAGCAGTAAGACAGGCAGTGAACAAGCGATGACCTATTGTGTGGCACTGCGGCTCGACCGGGGGCTGGTGTTCATGTCGGACACACGCACCAACGCCGGGCTCGACAATATCTCGACCTATACCAAGATGTTCACCTGGGAGGATGAGGGCGACAGCGTCATCACCCTGATGACGGCCGGCAACCTCGCCACCACGCAGTCGGTGGTGAGCCTGATCGACGAACGGATGAAGGCCCCGGGCGACCGGTCGCCCTCGATCCTGGGGCTGCCCTCGATGTTCCAGGTGGCGCGGCTGGTGGGCGCGACCCTGCGCGAGGTGATCCAGAGCCATGCGCAGACCGGGCAGCGCGCCGATGCCGCCTTCAATGCCTCGATCATCGTGGGCGGGCAGGTCAAGGGCAGCGAGCCGCGGCTGTTTCTGGTCTATCCCGAAGGCAATTTCATCGAGGCCGGCGCCGACACGCCGTTCCTGCAGATCGGCGAGACGAAATATGGCCGCCCGATCCTCGTGCGCGCCTTTGACCCCACGATGAGCTTTGAGGCGGCGGTCAAGCTGCTGCTGGTCAGCTTTGACAGCACGATGAAGGCCAACCTCTCGGTGGGACTGCCGCTCGACCTGCAACTCTACGAGGCGGGGAGCCTGCGGCAGGGGATGGCGCGGCGGATCGCGGGGGATGACCCCTATTACCAGTCGATCTCGACCGGCTGGGGCGACGCGCTCAAGCGTGCCTTCGACAGCCTGCCCGACATCGTGCTCTGAGCGAGGCCCCCATGCGCAGCTATGCCATCGGCGACATCCACGGCCATCTCGACCTGCTGCGCGCCGCCCATGCCCGCATCGCGGCGGATATGGCGATGACCGGTGCGCATGACGCGCCCGTGGTGCATCTGGGCGATCTGGTGGACCGCGGCCCTGACAGCCGGGGCGTGATCGAACATCTGATGGCGGGGCCGGCCAACTGGCATGTGATCCGCGGCAACCATGACAGCATGTTCGCGCATTTCATGGCCGATCCGCACAGCCATGACCCCGGCCTGCGCAGCGATCTGCACTGGCTGCATCCGCGTCTGGGCGGAGCGGCGACGCTGGCGAGCTATGGCGTGGCCGACGCCGAGGCGCGCGGCAACGCTGACGCCCATGCGGAGGCGCTGACGCGCGTGCCCGCCACGCATGGTCCCTGGCTGGCGTCGCTGCCGCTCACATTGCGCTTTGGCGAGGCGCTCTTCGTGCATGCGGGCCTGCGCCCCGGCGTGCCGCTTGACGCGCAGACCGCGACCGACCTGATGTGGATCCGCGCGCCGTTCCACAGCCATACCGGCGATTTCGGCGCGCTGGTGGTGCATGGCCACACGCCTGTCGATGTCGCCACGCATTACGGCAACCGGGTCAACCTCGACAGCGGCGCGGCCTATGGCGGTCCGCTGAGTGCGGCGGTGATCGAGGGGCGTGATGTCTGGCTGCTGACCGACGCAGGCCGGGTGCCGCTGCGCCCCTGACGCTGCGACCCTGACGCTGCGACCCTGGCGCTGTGGCGAGGCAGGCCGACCGGTGCACAGACCTGTGCTCTTTGTGCTTTACTCTGCGCCAGGGGCGTGATTCTCATGCTGTCATGACACAGTCGCGCAGCCCTTACCTCGTCACCCTGTTCATGATCCTCGCCACCGCCGCATGGCTCTGGTGGATCGGCCGGGTGCCGATCTGCCAATGCGGCTATGTCCGCCTCTGGTATGGCGCGACGATGACCTCACAAAACTCGCAGCATCTGCTCGACTGGTATTCCTTTTCTCACCTCATCCACGGCTTCCTGTTCTACGGTGCGCTCTGGCTGGTCGCGCGGCGGCTGCCGTTCGGCTGGCGGCTGAGCATCGCCACGCTGGTCGAGGCCGCCTGGGAGATCGTGGAGAATTCGAACGCGATCATCGAGCGCTACCGCACGGTGACCATCAGCCTCGACTATTACGGCGATAGCGTCGTCAATTCGGTGGCCGACATCGCGGTGATGGTCGTGGGCTTCGTGCTCGCCCGGATCCTGCCGGTCTGGGCGACGGTGGTGCTGATCCTGGCTTTCGAGGCGCTGACGATCTGGCTGATCCGCGACGGGCTCGCGCTCAACATCCTGATGCTGCTCTATCCGCTGGACGCCGTGCGCGACTGGCAGGCGGCGGGCTAGGCGCCCGGCCGGTGCGCCGGTGGGGGTGTGGGAGCCTCCGGCGGGGATATTTGGGGCAAGATGAAGCCGGGGGCGGCGCGCTCAATAGGTCGCGCGGCCGCCAGAGAGGTCGAACACCGCGCCGGTGGTGAAGGAGTTTTCCGCCGTGCAGAGCCAGGTGATCATGCTCGCGGCCTCCTCGACCTCGAGAAAGCGCGCGCGCGGGATCTTGCCCAGCATGTAATCGATGAATTCGGGCGTGAGCTGGTCGAGGATCGCGGTCCTGGCGGTGGCGGGTGTCACGCAATTGACCGCGATGTTCTGGCCCGCGTGTTCCTTGCCCAGCGATTTGGTGAGCGCGATGACACCGCCTTTGGAGGCCGAATAGGCGCCTGCCATCGGGTTGCCTTCCTTGCCCGCGATCGAGGCGATGTTGACGATGCGACCATAGCCCGCCGCCACCATCTGCGGCAGCACCGCGCGGCAGGTGTTGAAGATGCCGGTGAGGTTGATGTCGATCACCTGCGCCCAGGCGGCGGGGTCATAGTCCATCACTTTCGCATTGGGCCCGCCGATACCGGCGCTGGCGACCAGAATGTCGATCGGGCCATGGGTCGCACGCACCTCTTCGGCCAGCGCCATCAGGCCGGGGCCGTCGGTCACGTCGATGCCATAGCCCGCGGCACCGCCACCCAGAGCCGCCGCTGAGGCGCGCGCCATGGCGCCGTCGCGGTCCCACAGCATGACCCGCGCGCCCGAGGCCTGCATCCGTCGCGCCACGGCAAGGCCGATCCCCTGCGCGCCGCCGGTGATGACCGCGATGCGGCCGTCGAGGTCATAGTGGTTCATGGCGTCCTCTCCTGCCTGTGTCTGCGGCAGGATGGGACAGGCGGTCGGCCATGGCAAGCGGCACGTCCGGGGGGGGCTTGCGCTTGGCCCGGTCTCTTGGCAACGTCATTCGCAACTCATTGCAAGGAGGCAGAATTCAATGTGGGATTTCAGTATTGCGACCGGCTTTTCCCTGATGCGGCGAACAGCGCCCTATGTGCTGTTCCGGATGGTTGTCTATTTCGGGATCGCGGTCGCCTATGTCCTTGTCTCCGGCACCGGGGCCGGCATCGGCTATGGCATCGGCGGCTTTGGCGATGAGGATTTTCGCATCTCCTCGACCATGTGGGGCGGGATCATCGGCTTTGGCGCGACGGCGGGTGTGATCTATCTGCTGCGCGAATACCTGCTTTATGTGGTCAAGGCCGGGCATATCGCGGTGATGGTCGAGCTTCTGGATGGCCGCGCCCTGCCTGACGGGCAAGGCCAGATCGCCTATGGCCGCAGAATCGTGACCGAGCGGTTCAAGGAGGCCTCGGTGCTGTTCGGCGTCGATCAGCTCGTCAAGGGCGTGATCAACGCGATCACCGGGCTGGTGCAGGGGATCCTCGGCCTGCTGCCGATCCCGGGGCTGGACAAGATCATGGGCATCCTGCGCGCCTATCTGAAACTGGCGGTGGGGCTGATCGACGAGGTGATCCTCGCGCATGGCATCCGCCACCGGGCCGAGAACCCCTGGGCCTCGGCCAAGGAGGCGCTGGTGCTCTATGGGCAGAACGCAGGCCCGATGCTGCGCAACGCGGCCTGGCTCACGGCGATCACCTATGGGCTGTCCTTTCTCGTGTTCCTCGTGATGCTGGCGCCGGCGGCGGCTGTGGTCTATCTGATCCCGGGTGCCTGGTCGGCGGGCGGCGTGGTCTTTGCGCTGCTCTTTGCCTGGGCGGTGAAGGCCGCGCTGATCGAGCCTTTTGCCATCGCCTGCCTGTTGCAGGCGTTCTTCAAGGTCACCGACGGCCAGACCCCCAACCCGGAGTGGGAGCGCAAGATCGACGGCGTCTCGGGCAAGTTCAGGACGCTGGGCGAGAAGGCCGTCACCTGGGCCGGCGGCGGGCGCGCGGCGCGGCCGCTCTAGTCGCCGCAGCCGCCCGGCGTGGGGGTGATCACCGTCACCGCCTCGCCCGCCGCAAGCCGCGTCTGCGCGCAGGCGGGCAGCACCTCGATGGCGCCCGACAGCCTGCGCAACTCGGTCCGCCCGACCTGCCCGTCGCCGCCGCCGGCAAGGCCGCGCGGCGGGTGGGCGCGGTGCGAGGAGAGGATGGCGAGGTCCATCTCCTCCAGAAAGCGGATCGTGCGGCGGGTGCCATCGCCGCCGTGAAACGCGCCCTGCCCGCCCGACCCCGCGCGCAGCGAAAACTCCTCGAGCAGCACCGGAAAGCGCAGCTCGAGCACTTCGGGGTCGGTCAGGCGCGAATTGGTCATGTGGGTATGCACGCCGCCGGTGCCGGCAAAGCCGCGCCCGTCGTTCATCCGGCCCGCAGGCGCGCCCGAGCATATCGTCTCGTAATACTGATGGGTGGCGTTGCCGAAGGTGAGGTTGTTCATCGTCCCCTGGGCATGGGCCATCGCCCCGAGTGCTGCAAAGAGCGCGTTGGTCACATGCTGCGAGGTTTCCACATTGCCCGCCACCACCGCGCGCGGATAGGCGGGGCGCAGCATGCAGCCTTCGGGGATGATGATGCGCACCGGGCGCAGGCAGCCCGCGTTCATCGGGATCTGCGCCTCGACCATCACGCGGAACACATAGAGCACCGCCGCCCGCGTCACCGGCTCTGGCGCGTTGAAATTGTTGTCGGTGGCGGGCGAGGTGCCGGTGAAATCGACCGTCACCTGTCGCGCGGCGCGGTCCACATGCAGGCGCACGCGGATCACCTGCCCGGTGTCGGTGGGATATTCTGCCGCGCAATCGGTGAGCCTGTCGATCAGCCGCGCGACCTCTTCGGCCGCGTTGTCCTGCACATGGCGCATATAGGCCTGCACCGTGGACAGGCCAAAGTCGGCGACCATCCGGCGCAGTTCTGCCGCGCCGCGCATGTTGGCCGCGACCTGCGCCTTGAGGTCGGCGATGTTCTGACCCGGGTTGCGCACCGGCCAGCGGTGGCCCAGCAGCACCGCGCGCAGCGCATCCTCGCGGAACAGGCCGTCTGCGACGAGGTGGAGGTTGTCGATCAGCACGCCTTCTTCCTCGACGCTTGTCGCCAGCGGCGTCATCGACCCCGGCGCCGTGCCGCCGACATCGGCGTGATGCCCGCGCGAGGCGACCCAGAACAGCACCGCGCAGCCCGCGTCGTCAAACACCGGCGTGACCACGGTGATGTCGGGCAGATGCGTGCCGCCGTTATAGGGCGCGTTGAGCGCAAAGCTGTCGCCCGGCCGCGCGCCGGGGTTCAGCCGGATGATCGTCTCGACCGAGCGGTCCATGGAGCCCAGATGCACCGGCATATGCGGCGCATTGGCGACGAGCGCGCCTGTGGCGTCAAAGACGGCGCAGGAAAAGTCGAGCCTTTCCTTGATGTTGACCGAATGCGCTGTCATCTGCAGCGCGACGCCCATCTGTTCGGCGATATTCATGAAGAGGTTGTTGAACACTTCGAGCAGCACCGGGTCCGCCTGTGCCGACCCCGCCACCTGCGCGCGCTGCATCGGCACCACGCGCCGCAGCAGGATGTCGTCGCGCGGCGTCAGGTCCGCCTGCCAGCCGGGCTCGACCACGATGGTCTGGTTGGCCTCGACGATCAGCGCAGGGCCGCTGACGCGCGCGCCGGGGGCAAGCGTGGCGCGCAGGAACACACCCGCATCATGCCACGCCCCGCCTGACCAGACCGGCACCCGGCGCGTCGCAGCGACCTGCTTGACCGGCGCCTCGGGCAGCGTCGGCGCCGCCTCAACCACCGCGTCCTCCACCCCCTCGACCTCGACCGCCTCGATCACCACCGCGCGGCCCGCGCTGACAAAGCCGAACTGCGCCAGATGCGCCGCCTCGAATGCCGCGCGCGCCGCGCCCATGTCGCCAGCGAACGCCACCGGCAGCGTGGTGTCGGTGCCGTCATAGCGCAGATGCAGCCGCACCTCGCTCGCGGTGCGCACCACCCCCTGCCCGACCAGATCGGCCCGCACCGCCGCCTCGAGCGCGCCGATCAGCGCGTCGAGCGCCGGGCGCGACCCCTCCTCCAGATCGCGCAAGAGCGCCTGCTGCCGGCTCGCCCCCACCTGCGCCCGCCCGATGCCATAGGCCGACAGCAGGCCCGACAGCGGATGGACCAGCACCGCCTGCATCCCCAGCGCATCGGCGACAAGGCAGGCATGCTGCCCCCCCGCGCCGCCGAAACAGTTGAGCAGATAGCGCGTCACGTCATGCCCGCGCTGGACCGAGATCTTCTTGATCGCATTGGCCATGTTCTCGACCGCGATGCGGATGAACCCCTCGGCCACGGCCTCAGCCCCCTTTCCCTCCCGCGCGGCGATGGCGGCAAAGCCCGCCGCCACCACATCACGGTCAAGCGGCTGGTCTTGCGAGGGACCAAAGATCGCGGGAAACAGATCGGGGCGCAGCTTGCCCAGCATGACATTGGCATCGGTGACAGTCAGCGGCCCGCCGCGCCGGTAGCAGGCCGGGCCGGGCGCCGCCCCCGCGCTGTCGGGCCCCACGCGGAACCGCCCGGCCTCGGCATGAAGCACCGACCCGCCGCCCGCCGCGACCGTGTGGATGCGCATCATCGGCGCCCGGATGCGCACCCCCGCGACCTCGGTGTCAAAGGCACGCTCATAGCCGCCCGCGCCATGCGCCACATCGGTCGAGGTGCCGCCCATGTCAAAGCCGATCACCCGGTCGAACCCGGCTGCGCGCGCCGTGCCGATCATGCCCACGACGCCCCCCGCCGGCCCCGACAGGATCGCATCCTTGCCCTGAAAGGCCGCCGCCGCCGTCAGCCCGCCCGAGGACATCATGAATTGCAAGGTCGGCCCCGGCTCCCCCGCCGGCGTCGCGCCCAGTGCCTCCGCCACCCGCGCCACATAGCGGCGCAGCACCGGCGAGAGATAGGCATCGACCACCGTCGTGTCGCCCCGCCCGACAAGCTTGATCAGCGGCGACACCTCATGGCTCACCGACACCTGCGCAAAGCCCATGGCGCGCACCAGCGCCGCCAGTGCCACCTCATGCGCGGGGTTGCGCCAGGCATGCATCAGCACGATCGCCACCGCACCGATCCCCCGCGCGCGCAGCGCCTCCAGCGCCGGGCGCAGCCGCTCTGGCGCAATCGGCACCTCCACGCGGCCATCCGCGCGCAGCCGCTCCTCCACCTCGATCACGTCGCTGTAGAGCTGTTCGGGCAGCACGATCTCTTTGGCGAAAATGTCGGGCCGCGCCTGATAGGCCAGCCGCAGCGCATCGCGAAACCCTGCCGTGATGAGCAGCGCCGTCGCATCCCCCTTGCGCTCCAAAAGCGCATTGGTGGCGACCGTCGTGCCCATCCGCACCGTGCCGATGCGCCCTGGCGCGACGCCAGCACCGGGCGCCACACCCAAAAGCCGCCTGATCCCCTCGACCGCCGCATCCTCATATTGGCCGGGGTTCTCGGACAAGAGCTTGAGCGGATGAAGCCCGCCCGCAGGGTCGCGCCCGATCACATCGGTAAAGGTGCCGCCCCGGTCGATCCAGAAATCCCACGCGCTCATGGCGCTTGGGTGCGACACCGCGCCCGCCGCGTCAACCCCGCGCAAGCAGCGCGTCGATCTCGGCGCGCGCGGGCATCGAGGGCGCCGTGCCCGGCCGCGTCACCGAGATCCCCGCCGTCGCGGCACCAAACCGCAAGGCGGCAATCGGGTCCATCCCCTCGGCCAGCGCCACGGCAAAACCACCGTTGAACGCATCGCCCGCGCCCGTCGTCTCGACCACCGGCCCGGCGCTGATCGCGGGGACATGCACGGTCTGCGCGCCGTCATGATAAAGCGCGCCCTTCTCGCCCAGCGTGATGACCACCGCCCCCGCCCCCATCGCGCGCAGCGCCCGCGCCGCCGCCTCGGCCTCGGCCACGCTCGTCACCGGCAGACCGGTGAGCGCCTCGGCCTCGCTCTCATTGGGCGTCACGATATCGCAAAGCGCCAGCATCCCGTCCGGCAGCGCCGCTGCCGGCGCCGGGTTCAGGATCGTGCGCGCGCCCCCCGCCCGGGCCAGTTGCAAGCCCCGCAGCGCGGCGCCCATCGGCTGTTCGAGCTGCGTCACGAACACCGCCGCACCACCGATCAGATCGGCCTGCGCCTCGACATCCGCCTCCGAAATCATGCGCGCGACACCGGGGCAGATGATGATCGCATTATTCCCCGTCGCCGCCTCGACAAAGATATAGGCCGCGCCGGTATAGCTGTCGTCATGCTGCGTCACCACCGGCCGCACGCCCGCCTTGGCCCAGGTCGCCAGCGCCATCTCGGCAAAAGGGTCGCGCCCAAGCCGGCTGATGAAGGACACCGCGCCCCCCGCCGCACCGCGCGCCCCCCCGCTTGCCCCCCCGCTTGCCCCCCCGCTTGCCATGGCCGCCGCCACCGCCTGATTGGACCCCTTGCCGCCCGGTCCCAGCGCAAAGCTCTCGCCCATGATCGTCTCGCCCATGCGCGGCGGGCGCGCCGCCCGGTAGGCGGTGTCGGCCACGAACACCCCGAGAATCACGATCCCTTGCCTGCCCATATCCATCCCCGCGCTCCGCCCCCGGCTTCTTTGTGCCCAAAATACTCCCGCCGGAGGCTCCCCGGCAGGCCGCCCCGCGCCGGCCTCAGGGCGCAATGACCCCCTTGCGCAGGATGAAGCAGCCGTAGAACCGTCGCTCGCCGGTCTGGATCACGCCATAGGCCTGCCGCGCCCGGTCGTAGAAATCGAACCGCTCGATCCCCACCATCGGCCGCGACCGGCCCTCGGCCGCGTCGATCACCGCCTGCACCTCGGCCTGCACCGGCGGGATCTCGCCCGGCGCGCCCACGACTTCCATCCGCCCGGCGAAATCCTCGACAAAGGTGTCCAGCGGCAACACCGACAGGATCGCCTCCAGCGCCTGCGCGGCGGTGAGGTTGTCCATCCGCATCAGATCGCCCAGCACCGTCTCGCGCGCCACGCTGTCGGCGGGAAAGTTGGTGTCCGAAATCACCAGCGTATCGCCATGCCCCATCGCGCGCAGCGCATAGAGCACATCGGCGTTGAGCCTGTTGTCGATTCCCTTGAGCATCCGCCCCTCCCTATCCGATCCTGTCGCCGCTCGCGGCGTCGAACACATGCACCTTGCCCGCCTGCGGCGCGAGGTGGATCACGTCGCCGGGGTGAAAGGCGTGGCGCTCGCGGAACACCGCGACCAGGTCGCGCCCGGAGATGCGCAGCACCACATGGGTCTCCGACCCGGTGGGCTCGACCACCGCGACCGTGGCTGCAATCCCGTCCTCGGCCAGCGCGAGGTCCTCGGGGCGGATGCCGTAGATCACCTTGCGCCCGGCCTCGAGTCCCGGCCCGTCCGGCACGGGCAGCAGGTTCTCGCCCGCCCGCACCGCCACACCCGCACCATCCCGCTCCACCACGCCGTCGAGCAGGTTCATCGCCGGACTGCCGATGAACCCCGCGACAAAGGCATTGGCGGGGCGGTCATAAAGCTCGAGCGGCGCGCCGATCTGGGCGATATGGCCGTCGCGCATCACCACGATGCGGTCGGCCATGGTCATCGCCTCGATCTGGTCATGGGTGACATAGACCGTGGTCGTGGCCAGCCGCTGGTGCAGTTCGCGGATCTCGGCGCGCATCTGCACGCGCAGCTTGGCATCGAGGTTCGACAGCGGCTCGTCAAAGAGGAACACCTGCGGATTGCGCACGATGGCGCGCCCCATGGCGACGCGCTGGCGCTGGCCGCCCGACAACTCGCGCGGATAGCGCGCCAGATAGGGCTTCAGCCCCAGGATATCGGCCGCCCGCGCCACGCGGCTGTCGATCTCGGCCTTGTCCATCCGCGCCATCTTGAGCGCGAAACCCATGTTCGCCGCTACCGTCTTGTGCGGATAAAGCGCGTAGTTCTGGAACACCATCGCGATGTCGCGGTCCGATGGCGGCAGGTTGTTGACCACGCGCGGCCCGATGCTGATCGTGCCCGCGCTCACGCCCTCGAGCCCCGCGATCATCCGCAGCAAGGTGGATTTGCCGCATCCCGACGGGCCGACAAGCACGACGAACTGCCCGTCCGCAATATCGACATTCACCCCATGCAGCACCTCGAGCGCACCATAGGCCTTGCGCAAGTCGCGGATCGTCACCTCGGCCATGTGCCCCCCAAAGCAATCCTGTTGGCAAAGTCGTAGCGCAGGCAAAATCCCCTGTCCATGACCTGAACATACTAACATGTTAGAGGATTGACAGGTCGCGATGCGACTGAGACAGTTTGTCCGTCGGGAGGAGGAAGCCCGGCCCGGTTTTGGCAACGCGCGATTCCGTTTCTAGACCCCGACCATCTACGGGGACGTCCTGCCGCCTGTTGCCGGTCAAGGCCCCTGCCGGGGCTGTCACACGTTGGGAGGACCATCATGAAAGTCGATCTTTACGAAATCGCCGCGCGCCGCGCGATGTCGCGCCGCCAGATGCTGCAGGGCGCGGCCAGCGTCGGCGGTCTGGCCGCGCTGGGCGGCCTGGGTGGCCTGACCCCCACCGCCGCCCTCGCCGAGGCCCACGGCGACCTGCGCGCCGCGATCCTTCAGATCCCCGGTGTGGGCATGGGCAGCCCGACCGATGCCGACTGGCAGAAGGTGGGCGAGATGTGCCTGGGCGCCACCAAGGCCAGCGTGGCCGAGGGCGAGTTTGCCGGGGTCGAGCTGACCTTCATGGGGCTCAACAACCAGAACCTGCACAACTTCCTGTTCCGCGGCTTTCTCAAGCCGTGGGAGGCCTATACCGGCGCCAAGATCAACTGGATCGACCTCGCCCAGGCCGATTACAACGCCCGCCTGCAACAGTCGATCGCGACCGGCACGGTCGATTTCGACATCATCGAGATGGGCGCGCCGTTCGAGGGTGACACCGCCGGGCGCGGCCTGCTCGACGAGATGCCGGACTGGGTCAAGACCCAGATCGAGGCCGACGACCTCGTGGGCTACCTGCAACCGCCGGTCGGCACCTGGGATGGCAAGAGCTACCGCATCACCATCGACGGCGACTGCCACACCTTTGCCTATCGCAAGGACTATTTCGGTGAGGGCGGCATCGGCGGCGCCACGGTCCCCTCGACCTGGCAAGAGGTCAATGCGGTGTCCAAGGCGCTGGTGGGCCAGACCGACCCGCTCACCGGGCTGGCCGCGCATGGCTATCTCGACCCGCTCAAGGGCTGGGGCGGCTTTGGCATGTATTTCATCTCGAACCGCGCGGCCGCCTATGCCAAGCACCCGGACAGCCCCGCCTGGCTGTTCGAACCCGACACGATGAAGCCGATGGTGAACAACCCCGGCTGGGTGCAGGCGATCCAGGACGTGATGGACCTGATCGCGACGCCGGGCGCCTATCCGGCCGACCAGATCAATGCCGACCCCGGCACCACGGCCTTCAGCCAGTTCCTCGCCGGGACCGGGTCCATGCTGATGTGGTGGGGCGATGTGGGCTCTTCCGCGCGCACCTCGGATGGCTCTGTGGTGGGCGATGTGGTGGGCTTTGGCACCAACCCGGCGTCCGAGCGCGTCTACAACCACGCAGCCGGTGCCTGGGAAGAGACCCGAAACGAAGCGCCGCAGATGGCCTATATCGGCTGGGGCATCTACGTCACCGCGCGCGTGTCGGGCGATGAGAAAAAGCGCAAGGCGGCCTGGTCGGCAGCAGCCCATCTGGGCGGCAAGGACCTGTCGCTGTGGACGTCGGCCTATCCCTCGGGCTTCCAGCCTTACCGCAACTCGCACTTCCAGTACGAGGAATGGGAAGCCGCGGGCTACGACCGCGCCTTTGTCGAGGATTACCTCGGGTCGAACGCGGACAGCTACAACCACCCCAATGCCGCGATCGAACCCCGCATTCCCGGCATCTTCCAGTATTACTCGGTCGCCGAGGACGAACTGTCCAAGGGCTTTGCCGGGCAATACGGATCGGCACAGGAAACCGCGGATGCCATCGCCGCCGCCTGGGAGGCGATCACCGACCAGATCGGCCGCGACAGCCAGATCGCGCTCTACAAGGCGTCGCTGGGCATGTGACGACATCCGGACGCAGCTTTGAGAGGGGCGCCGCGGCCTGCGGCGCCCCTTTTCCTTTTCCCGTCCGGGATTGACTTCGGTCAAGGCGCGGCCCCGCGCAATCGGCCATCCTCACGCGGAAACGGAGGATCAGATGCACAACACAGCCGCCCGCAAGGCCCAGCTCCTATCACGCCGCGCCGAGCTTCTCGTCCGGCTCGAAGATGTCGAAGAAGGGCTCGAGGGCCAGGGCACCAGCGACTGGGAAGACCTCGCCGCAGAGCGCGAGGACGACGAGGTGTTCGAACATCTCGGCCAGTCCGCCGCTGTCGAACTCTCCAGAATCGATGCGGCGCTGGGGCGCATCGCGGCCGGCGAATACGGCTATTGCGTGAAATGCGGCGCGCTCATCAGCGAAGAGCGGCTCGACCTGCTGCCCTACACGCCGTTTTGCCGCGCCTGCGCGCCCTGAGGCGCAACTCGCCCCTTCCCACGGCGAAACCGCCCCGCTAACATGTTAGAATGACAGCGCAAGGCGACCTTCTTCATATCGTGACCAACGACAACATCCCGCCCCGGCGCAAGCTGTTCGGGCGGGTGCTGATCTGGGGCGCGGCGGGCGTGCTGGGGCTGGTGGCGCTGGCGCAGACGCTGCACCAGACCGGGCAGATCGACCTCGGCTTTGCCAATTGGCGGCCGACGCTCTATGCCTATGTGCTGTGGGCCGTGGCGCTGTGCTGGGGGCAGGTGCTGATCCGGGGCGAACAGGGCAAACGGGTGCTGTTCGTGCTGCCGGCGGTGCTGTTCGTGGTGTCGCTGGTGGTGTTTCCGCTGATCTTTGGCCTCGTCATCGCCTTCAGCGACTGGAACCTGTCGAGCCCCACCGGGCGCAAGTTCAACGGGCTCGACAATATCCGCCAGATGTGGCGCGACCCGTTCTACTGGAACGCGCTCACCAACATGGTCTGGTATGCGCTTGCGATCCTCGTGGAATACGCCATCGCCTTTGGCCTCGCACTGATGCTCAACAGCCAGATCCGGGCGCGCAAGTTCTTCCGCGTGGCTTTTCTCATGCCGCTGATGCTTTCGCCCGTGGCCGTCTCCTGGATGATCGGCAAGTCGATGATGGAGGTCCGCTTCGGCCCCCTCGCCCGGCTTGCACGCGAACTGGGCTGGTCCGACCCGTCGTTCTTTGGCACGCCCGAGATGGCGCGCCTGATGATCATGGCGATGGATGCCTGGACCTATATCCCCTTCATGATGATCATGATCCTTGCCGGCCTTCAGGCGATCCCCAAAGAGGTGCAGGAGGCCGCCCGCGTCGATGGCGCGAACGGCTGGCGCGGCTTTTGGGAGGTGACGTTCCCGCTGATGCTGCCGGTCTCGATCACCGCGATCCTGATCCGCATCATCTTCAAGCTCAAGCTCGCCGATATCATCATCAACGTGACCTCTGGCGGGCCGGGCGGCGCGACGGACAGCGTGACCTCCTTCATCTTCCGCGAATACCGCGACCGGTCGAATGTGGGCTACGGCACGCTTCTGGCCATGGTCTATCTGGTCATCATCATCATCGTGATGACCGTGCTGATGAAACTCTCCGAACGCTGGACGCGGCCACAGGTATGACAGAGCAGGTTTTCCACGACAGCGAGGCCGACCTCTCCCACCGCGCGACGTGGTGGACCGGGCGCATCGCGATCTATGGCGCGCTGACGCTCTGGACGATCATCTGCCTGTTTCCGATCTACTGGACCATCACCACCTCGTTCAAGGCCGCGCCCGATGTGATGCAGGGCAACATGGTCCCCTGGGTGGATTTCGATCCGAAATGGCTCGGCTGGCGGTCGCTCGGCCTCTCGCCCGAGACGATCCTGACCGAGAGCACGGTGCGCGCGGAATTCATGAAGCGTTTCTTGAACTCGGTCATCACCGCGCTCTCCTCCTCGACGCTGGCCGTGGTGCTGGGCAGCCTTGCCGCCTATGGCCTGTCGCGGTTTTCCTATCGCTTCGGCTTCATGCGCAATTCGGACATCTCGTTCTTTTTCCTGTCGCAACTGATCCTGCCGCCGGTCGTGCTCGCCCTGCCGTTCCTCGTGCTCTACAAGTCGCTGGCGCTGCTCGACACCCGTATCGGGCTGATCCTGCTCTATACGCTCACCGTGCTGCCGATCGTCATCTGGATCATGCGCGACCAGTTCGCCGGCATCCCGACCGAGCTTGAGGAGGCCGCGCTGGTCGATGGCCTGTCGATCTGGGGCGCCTTTGCCACCATCGTGCTGCCCATCGCCCTGCCCGGCATGGTCGCGGCCTTCATCCTGTCGCTGGTGCTGACCTGGAACGAATATTTCTTTGCCGCACTGCTTACCTCGACCCATGCCAATACATTGCCGGTGATGGTGGCCAGCCAGACCGGATCGCAGGGGATCAGCTGGTGGAGCATGGCCGCGCTGAGCTTTGCCGCGATCCTGCCGCTGATCGTGATCGGCGTGATCCTCGAGCGCTATATCATCAAGGGCATGGCCGCCGGCGCGGTGAAATAGATGCTGCGCGGGATCGACCAGCGGCTGAGTGCCGAGATCGTCCATGTGCTGATGCTGATGGGGCATGGCGACGATCTGGTGATCTGCGACGTCAACCACCCCGCCGCCAGCATCGCGCGCGACACAACCCATGGCCGGCTGATCGACATGGCGGGCTGTGATATCCCGACCGCGGCGGCGGCGATCCTGACGCTGATGCCGCTCGACACCTTTGTGCCCGCGCCGGTCTGGCGGATGCAGGTGGTGGGGGACGCCGCCGCGCAGATGCCGGTCTTTGCCGCGATGCAGGCGGTGATCGACCGTGCCGAAGGGCGCCCGGTGATGATGGCGCCGCTCGAACGCTTTGCCTTCTACGCCGCCGCCCGCCGCGCCTTTGCGATCATCCGCACCTCGGACAGCGGGCCTTATGGCTGTTTCATCCTGCGCAAGGGTGTGATCGACCTGCCGCCGCTCTAGCGGCCCCGATCAGCCCGCACAGTCAGCCCACACAGTCAGCCCACAAAGCCGGGCCACAAAGCCGGGCCACACAGCCGGGCCGCCAGCCCGAGCACCTGGCGCAGCCGCGCGAGGCTGCGCGTGACGGCCAGCAGGTCCATCCCGCCCGGCAGAACGACCGGCAGAGCGACCGGCAGAGCGACCGGCAGAGCGACCGGCAGAGCGACCGGCAGAGCGACCGGCAGGTGCCGGTCGATGGCGTCACGGATCTGGCCAGGGCGCATCGGGTCATGGTCCATCGGCTACTCCATGTTGGTGCGGCGCGCGCGCATGCTTGCGGCGCTCTCCCCCCGCATGTCGCGCAGGCGCAGCACCATGACCTCGCACAGCAGGAACATCGCCCCCTCATAAAGCGACCCCATCGGCAGCAGCGACGCGCCGCCCGCATCGCGCGCCATCGTCTGCGCAGGGATCACCAGCATCTGCGTGGCCAGCGGCGGTGCGGCGTCCGGCTCTGCGGTGAGCAGCAGCACATCCGCCCCCGCCCCGCGCGCCACCCGCATCAGCGCGGTCACGGTCGAAAGCTCGCCCGGCCCGGCAGAACACAGCAACAGATCCCCCCGCCCGAGCGGCGGCGCCGCCATGTCGCCCTGCATCGCCACCCGCAGCCCCAGGTGATGCAGCCGCATCACCAGCCCGCGCAACTGCAACCCCTCGCGCCCGCAGCCATAGCCGACGATGGCCCCGGCGTGCGCGATCATCGCGCAGGCGGCCTCGACAGCGGCGGGATCGATGGCATCGGCCACCGCACCCAGTTCTTCAAGGGCCATCCGGTAGAGGCTCATCCCAGGTCCGCCATGATGTCGCGCGTCTGCGCATAGAGGCGACGGTAGAGCGGATAGAGCCGGTCATATTCAGCGACCTTGCCTGCGCCGATCACCTGCGCCGGCGGGTTCCAGAGCGCGATGTCGCCGCGCGCCGCCGTGCCCACCGCGAGCGCCGCAAGAAAGGCATCGCCATAGGCCGCCCCCACGGTGGTGCCGCAGACGATCTGTTCGAGCCCGGTCATGTCGGATGTCGCTTGCAGCCAGGGCGCGTTGCGCGTGCCGCCGCCGACGGCCAGCACGCGGGCCGGTGGCGCGCCGGCTTCGGCATAGGTCTCGGTGATATGCCGCGTCGCCGCCGCGATCCCTTCGAGAACGGCGCGGTACATCTCGGCTCGCCCATGGGTGAGGTTGAGGCCAAAGAACACGCCCTTGGCCGCGGGGTCATGGATCGGCGTGCGTTCGCCCGAGAAATAGGGCAGGCAGATCAGCCCGCGCGCGCCGGGCGGCACCGCCTCGGCCTCGGCGGTGAGTTGCGCAAAGGCCGCATCGCGCGGCAGGCCCGGCGCCACCACCTCGCGGAACCATTGGGTGAGCGTGCCCGAGGTCGCCAGCCCCGCCATCGCCGCATATTCGCCGGCAAAGAGCCAGGGCGCGTGCCAGAGGCGGGTGTCGGAAAGTCGCGCCGCCGTCTGCTGGATCACGAATACGGTCGAGCCATACATCAGCATCATGTCGCCGGGCGCGCGCACACCCACCGACACCGCCTCGGCGGCCGCGTCGATGGTGCCGCAGGTGACGGGCGTGCCGGGGACGAGCCCGGTCTCGGCCGCCGCCTGCGCCGTCACCTGCCCCGCGATCTCGCCCGACCACATCAGGCGCGGCAGCAGCGCCTCGTCGCAGATGTCGCCCATGTCGCAGCGCCAGCATTGCGCCGCGATGTCATAGAGCGGCGCGAAATTGGACGCGGTGTAATGGTCCATCACCCAGTCGCCGGTCAGGCGATAGGTCATATAGGTCGTGGCGCTGACGATCTTTGCCGTGCGCGCCCAGATCTCGGGGTGGTTGCGCTTGAGCCACAGGATCTTGGGCCCCACGGCCTGCGAGGTCAGCGCATTGCCGCCGCGTGCGATGATCGCCGCCGCGCCCAGCGTGGCGTCGAGCCAGTCGATCTCGGCCTGCGCGCGGGTGTCCACGCCGTAGAGCACGCCGTTCATCAGGGGCCGCCCGGCCCTGTCCACCGGCAACATGCAGGGCCCGATGGCCGAACAGGCCACTGCGCGGATCGCCTGCGGGTCAATCCCGCTCTGCGCCAGCAGGGCGCGGGTGACATGGACGAAATCGCCCCACCAGTCCTCCTCCGCGCGATGTTCGGCCCAGCCCGGGCGAGGCACGATCATCTCATGCGCGCGGCGCGCCTGCGCGATGATGGCGCCGTCCTCGGCCACCAGCACGCCCTTGGTCTCGAAGGTGCCGACATCGACGCCCAGCGTATAGCCCATCTACCCCTCCCGCGTCAGGCGCAGCGCCGGCGTCACCCGGTCCAGCGCGGCGACCAGCAGTGTGGCGAGCCCGGCAAGGTCGGCCACATCGCAGCACTCCAGCGCCGAATGCGAATGCCGCATCGGAAAGCCCACGTCGATGCAGGCCACGCCCGCACCCACTGTCTGCACATAGCTCAGGTCGGTGAGCACCCCGATCTGCGCCGCGCGTTGCAGCGCCATCCCCGCCGCCGCCGCGGCCGTTTCGAACAGCCGCACCAGCGCGGGATGCGCGATGACGCCGTTAAGCGTGCCGCGCCCGTGGAAATTGTACAGGCTGATCCCCGGCCCGCCGCCCAGCGCCATCTCGCCCCTCTCGGCCATGTCGGGCGTGTCGCAGGCCAGCATCAGGTCGATCTGGATCGCGATATCCGGGCGCAGCACCTGCGCCGCCACCACCGCGCCGCGCAGGTTGAATTCCTCCTGCACCGACCAGACCAGATGCACCGTCGGCCCGCCCTGCCGCACGGCCAGAGCGCGCGCGACCTCGATCTGCACCGCGCAACCCGCACGGTCGTCAACCGCCGTGCCCGCCACGCGGTCGCCCGCGAGCGCCATGACCTGCGGGCGATAGACCACCGGCGTGCCGATCCGGATGCCGGCCGCCTCGACCGCCGCCTTTGACCCATGGCCGGTGTCGATGCGGATATCGGGTGTCGCAAGGACGGTGTATTTCTCATCCGCGCCCGTGGCGTGATGCGCCTTGTTCATGATCAGGCCGGGCACATCGCCCTGATCGGTGCACAGCCACACCGCCTGCGCCGCCATCGCGCGTTCCGACAGGCCGCCCATGCGTTCGACCCGGATCAGCCCGTCAGCCTCGACCTTGCGCACAAAGAACCCGAGCTGGTCCATATGGGTGAACAGCATGACTGCCGGCGCGTCCGGGTCGCCGGGAAATGTGGCGATGAGGTTGCCCAGCCGGTCGGTCTGCGTCGTCACACCTTCGGGCAGCCGCGCGCGGATCGCGCTTGCGACGCGCTCTTCATGCCCCGACAGGCCGGGAACCAGCATCAGGTCGCACAGGTCCGCCCGGATCCGCGCCTTTGTGCCCGCCGTCATGATCCGCCCCGCACCCGGCGCACGCGGTCCATGAAATCGGCCGCGCGGGCGGGATCGACCGCGTTCCAGGTATGCCCATCGACCTTGAGCGCAGAGCCCACGACGCAGCCATCCGCCACGCGCAGCACCTCGGCCACGGTGTCATGCTTGACGCCGGTGTTGGCCAGCACCGGCACATCGGGCAGCACGCGCTTGACCCCCTCGAGATCCTCCATCCGCGCGGCCTCACCGGTGATCTGGCCCGAGACCAGCACCGCATCGGGGATCGAGGAAAACACGGCCGACCGCGCGCGGTCGGGCAGCGGCCGGCGGTCGAGGCTGTCGGCGAACTCGGCACTGACGTTGTAGAGCATCGCCAGGTCGGCGCGGCCCAGACGACCCCGGTAGCGCATCGCGGCGCCGGCATCGGGCGTCCAGGGGCCCATGTCGCTGGCATAGGTGCCGGTGAATATCTCGCGCACGAAATCCGCACCTGTCGCGGCAGCGAGCGCCACCGTCGCCATCGGGTCCCACAGCACGTTGACGCCAAAGGGCAGCGTGATCTCGCCGCGCAACTGCCCGATGATATGCGCCATCGTCGCGGTCGAGGCGGCATCGACACGGAATTCGTAGGGCCGGTCATTCTCGTTGCCGAACATCACCGCATCGACACCTGCCGCCTGCAAGGCGCGCAGATCGGCCCGCGCGGCGGCAAGCAGCCCTGCGATGCCGGCCTGCGCATCGTAAAGCGGGGCACCGGGCAGCGCGCCCAGATGCACCATCGCGATCACCGGCTTGCCCGGCCCGAATACCCGCCTGAAATTCGACATCCCGCCCCCCTTTTCACGGGCCACAGGGGATGCGGCGCGCGATGAATCATACTAGCATGTTAGCGGTCAGAACAAAGGACATGCAAATGAAGACGCGACATTGGGACAGGCTGGGCAACGGCGGGCTGACATTTACCGAGCTTGGCATGGGCACAGCCCCTCTGGGCAACCTCTACCGCGCGATCAGCGATGATGACGCCCATGCCGTCCTGACCCGCGCCTGGGACGCAGGCGTGCGCCATTACGACACGGCACCACTTTATGGTCTCGGCCTGTCCGAGACGCGGCTCAACCGGTTTCTGCGGGGCAAGCCGCGCGACACCTATGTGCTGTCGTCCAAGATCGGCCGGCTGCTCGAGGTCTGCCCGTCCGAGGCGCGCGACGGGATCGGCAAATGGTTCGAGGTGCCCAGCCGGCGCGAGCGCTATGACTATACCTATGACGGGGTGATGCGGTCGGTCGAATTCTCGCTGGAACGGATGGGCGTGGACCGGATCGACATCCTTTATGCGCATGACCTCGACCTGTTCAACCAGGGCACGCAGGCCCGGCTCGACGACAAGATTTCGGAACTGATGGCGGGCGGCTACCGCGCGCTGATGCGGATGCGCGATGAAGGCGTGATCCGGGCATTCGGCGCCGGGGTGAACCAGTGGCAGCCCTGCCAGACGCTTGCGGAAATGGGCGATTTCGACCTCTTCCTGCTCGCCGGGCGCTATACGCTGCTGGAGCAGGAGGCGCTCGACAGTTTCCTGCCGCTGGCGCAGGCACGCGGCATCGGGATCGTGATCGGCGGGCCCTACAATTCGGGCATTCTGGCAACCGGGGCGCGGCCCGGCGCGTTCTACAATTACGACCCCGCGCCGCAGCATATCCTCGACCGCGTGGCGCGGATCGAGGCCATTTGCACCGCGCATGGCGTGCGGCTGGTCGATGCGGCGTTCCGGTTTCCGCTCTGCCATCCGGCGGTGGTCTCGGTCATCCCCGGCGGGCAGGGCCTGGGCGAGATGGACAGCAATATCGCCGCGAGCCGTGCGGCCGTGCCGCCCGCGTTCTGGGCCGACCTGCGCGCCGCAGGACTCCTGCACGCCGACGCGCCGGTCAGCGCCACCTGACGCGCGACAGGGTCAGCGCGTCAGGCCGCACCATAGAGCTCTTGCGCGATGATCCGCAGGCTCGCCGCCGCGTCCTGCCGGGCAATGGCTTCGGCCAGGCCGGCATGGTCCACAAGCGCGGCCGCGACGGCGCGCAGCCGCTCGGCCATGATGATATTCGTGGCCGCTTCGGCGCAGGGGTCCAGACCGCCATGATCGGGGAAGGTGTCGAAATAGATCACCCCGTCATATCCCATCCGCGCCAGTTCGACGAACAGCTCGACCGTCTGCACCGGATGCACCGCGCCCACCATCAGCCCGTCGTCACGCTTGCCATAGCCATCGTTGAGGTGCACGCCCATCAGCCGGCTGTGACGCGCCACCAGCCGCGCGGTCTGCGCCGGGATCTCGTCGGCAAAGAGCACATGGCAAAAGTCGAGCGTCACCCCCAGATTGGCCCGCCTCGCCTCGCGGATCGCGAGCAGCGTCGCCCCCACATCAGGCAGCAGGGCATAGGCACGCGGCTCGTTCGGCTTGTATTCGATGGCGACGGGGATGGCGGGGTTGTGGTCGGCCACCTCTTGCAGGGCGGCGATGGTGTCATCCCACATCCGCCCGTAATCGCCCTGAAAGCTGTAATCGACCCCGTCCTGCCCCAGCCAGAGCGTCATCACCCCGCCGCCCATCTCGGCCAGCGCGTCAAGCCCGCGCCGGGTGATGTCGATGGCGGCACGGCGGACGGTCGGATCGGGGTTGGTAAAGGCGCCGAGCCGGAAGCCGGGATCGGTGTAATAGCGCATCGCCAGCCCGTTCAGCGCCATGCCTTGCGCGGCGAGCAGGCGCGAGAGCGCGGCCGGGCTGTGGGCCTCGAAATGGTCGGGATAGTTCAGGTCGGCGGCATCCAGCCCCGCCACCTGCCCGGCCCGCGCGATCATCTCTGCGACGGTCGGCTTGCCGGGCAGGCCGATCTTGAAGGCGTTGAGCCGCGCGGCATAGCGCGGACGGTTTGGCAGGTCGGGCATGTGGTGACTTTCAGGCTAGGGCAAACAGTTCGGGCCGGGCGGCCGCGAGCGGTTCGAGGAAGGTGACAAGCTGGCGCAGGTGGTCGCGCGTGGTCAGACGCGCCAGCGCCGGGTCATGCGCGGCGAGCGCGTCGATGATCGCCCCATGCTCGACCAGCGTCGCCTGCGCCCGCCCGGGGGCCGGCAGCAGCAACTGACGCGCGCGGTTCACATGCACCCAGGAGGTCTGCGCCAGCGTGGCGAGCCGGCGAAACCCGGTCGCGCCCAGCATCAGCGCATGAAAGGCCTCGTCCGCCTGATGGAACCCCGCGAGGTCGCCGTCGGCCAGCAGCACCTCCTGCAAACGCAGGTTGCGGCGCAGCAACATGATCTCGCTGTCGCTGATCGCCTCGGCCAGCCGCTCGACCGCGGCCAGTTCGAGCGCCTCGCGCAGGAACGCCCCTTCGCGGATCTCGGCCATCGAAAATCGCGCGACAAAGGTCCCCGCCTGCGGCACGACCTCGACCAGCCCTTCGGCAGAAAGCCGCGCCACCGCCTCGGCCACGGGCGAGCGCGACACGCCAAGCTGCGCGCAGATCTCGGCCTTGCGCAGGATCTCGCCCGGTTGATACCGGATGTCGAGGATCGCTTCCTTGAGGGATTGGTAGGCGCGCCCCGCCAGAGAGCCCGTGAAGGCATCGAGCGGGCGAAGCACGGGGCCGGGCGGCGTGGAAAGAGGAGATGGGACTTGCAGCGGATCGAACTCCCCCTGTAGCATACTAACATGTTAGCGGCGCCTGACCCTCTGTCAAGCCGCCTGCCCCACTCAAGCCACCGGATGCCCCGATGACCCGATCCGCGCAACAGGCAATCCGCCTGCACCCTGACGACAACATCCTTGTGGCGCTGGCCGACCTTGCCGCCGGCACCACCCTGCCCGGCCTCGATGTGCCCCTGCAGGACGCGGTGCCGCGCGGGCACAAGGTCGCCACGCAGGCCATCGCGCCGGGGGAAAACGTGGTGCGCTACGGCCAGATCATCGGGGTGGCCACCGCGCCCATCGCGGCGGGCGCGCATGTGCACAGCCACAACCTCGGCATGGGGGCACATACGCAGGACTACGCCTATGCCACCGACATCCGCCCCCTGCCCGCGACCTCTGGCCCGCGCCATTTCATGGGCTATCACCGGCAGGGCGGCGGCGTGGGCACGCGCAACTATCTGGGCATCCTGACCTCGGTCAACTGCTCGGGCTCGGTCGCGCGCTTCATCGCCGAGGCGGTGGAGAAGTCGGGGATGCTCGACGCCTTTCCCAATGTCGATGGCGTGGTGCCGATCGTGCATGGCACCGGCTGCGGCATGTCGGGCAAGGACGAGGGCTACGACACCCTGTTCCGCACCCTGCAAGGCTATGCGCGCAACCCCAATTTCGGCGGCATCCTGCTGGTCGGGCTGGGCTGCGAGGTGATGCAGATCCCCGACCTGATCGGCGCGGGGCGGATGCGCGCGGATGGCAATTTCCGCTACATGACGATCCAGCAGACTGGCGGCACGCGGCGCACCATCGACAAGGGGCTGGAGATGCTGCGCGAGATGGCGGCGGTCGCCAATGCTGCCACACGCCAGCCCGCCGGCCTCGAACACCTTGTGCTGGGGATGCAATGCGGCGGCTCGGACGGCTATTCCGGCATCACCGCCAACCCCGCGCTCGGCGCGGCGTCTGACCTGCTGGTGGCGCATGGCGCGACCACGATCCTGTCCGAGACGCCCGAGATCTATGGCGCCGAACACCTGCTCACCCGCCGCGCGGTCAGCGCCGAGGTCGGCGCCAAAATCGTCGAGCGCATCCGCTGGTGGGAGGATTACACCGCCCGCAATGGCGGCGAGATGGACAACAACCCCTCGCCCGGCAACAAGAAGGGCGGGCTGACCACGATCCTCGAGAAATCGCTCGGCGCCGTGGCCAAGGGCGGCAGCGCGCCGCTCACGCAGGTCTATAAGTTCGCAGAGCCGGTGACCGAACGCGGCTTTGTCTATATGGACAGCCCCGGCTATGACCCCGCCTCTGTCACCGGGCAGATCGCCTCGGGCGCGAACCTGATCGCCTTTACCACCGGGCGCGGGTCGGTGTCGGGCTACAAGCCCACGCCTTGCGTGAAGCTCGCCACCAATACCGAGATGTATGACCGCATGTCCGAGGATATGGACATCAACTGCGGCGATATCGTCACCGCAGGTGTCAGCGTCGAGGCCAAGGGGCGCGAGATCTTTGAGCTGCTGATCCGCGTCGCCTCGGGCGAGCAGACCCGCAGCGAAGAGTTGGGCTTTGGCGGGGCCGAATTCGTGCCCTGGACCATGGGCGCGGTGATGTGATCAGACGCGCCCCGCCGCTTGCGGCAGGTGCTGACGGACAAAGCTCTCGATATCGGCCGCAGGCCGCGCGCCCGAAAGCCGCGCCACCTCGCGCCCGTTGCGCCACAGGATCAGCAGCGGTATGCCCCGGATGCCCAGCCGCTGCGACACTTGCCCAAAGTCCTCGGTGTTGATCTTGGCCAGCCGCGCCTGCGCCTTGAGCGTCATCGCCGCCTTGGCAAACTCGGGCGCCATCATCCGGCAAGGCCCGCACCACGGCGCCCAATAGTCGATCAGCAGCGGCAGCGTGTCGCCGCGCGTCGCCTTGTCATGCGTGGCAAGGTCAAGCTCGGCCACCTTGCCCGTCACCAGCGGATCACCGCAAGAGCCGCATTTCGGCCCCTGCGCCAGCTTGTCCTCGGGCACGCGGTTGGCCTGCCCGCAGGTGGTGCATGTGAGTTTGAGTCCGTTTGCCATCACGCGCCTCTCGCATATATGATGATTTCTTCATATATATGGTCGCACATCCGTCGCACAAGGAGCCGCCTGATGATTGCCTTTCGCAACCTGCCGCCAGACCGGCAAGAAGCCCTGCGCGCCGGCTGGGCCGAGGAAATGGCCCGCCAGACGAACACCTGCGCGATGGACGAAAAGATCGCCCGCTTTGCCGCATGGCTCGCGCCGCAGGGCGTGAGTTTCGGGCCCCAGGACCTGCCGCAGCGCAAGCCGGCGCGCTGACCGCCGCCTCTATTCGGCCGCCTGCGCATAGCTTTCGACCGGCGGGCAGGTGCAGACAAGGTTGCGATCGCCATAGACATTGTCCACCCGCCCGACCGGCGGCCAGTATTTGTCAACGCGAAAGGCACCGGGCGGAAAGCAGCCCTGCTCGCGCGGATAGGCGCGGGTCCAGTCGGCCACCAGATCCTCGACCGTATGCGGCGCATGGCGCAGCGGGCTGTCCTCGGCCGCGATCTCGCCGCGTTCCACCGCAGCGATTTCCGCGCGGATGGCGAGCAGCGCAGTGATGAAACGGTCGATCTCGGCCTTGGTCTCGCTCTCGGTCGGCTCGACCATCAGCGTGCCCGCCACCGGCCAGGACATGGTGGGCGCGTGAAAGCCGTTGTCGATCAGGCGCTTGGCGATGTCATCCACGGTCACGCCGGCCTCGGCAAAGGGGCGGGTGTCGAGGATGCATTCATGCGCGACGCGGCCCCGGTTGCCCATGAAGAGCACCGGATAGGCCCCGCGCAGGCGCGCGGCGATGTAATTGGCATTGAGGATCGCCACCCGCGTCGCCTGGGTCAGCCCCGCGCCGCCCATCATCAGGCAATAGGCCCATGAAATCAGCAGGATCGAGGCCGACCCATAGGGCGCCGCGCTCACCGGACCCGCGTCACCGCCGGTTTCGGGATGGCCCGGCAGATGCGGCGCCAGATGCGCCTTGACCCCGATCGGCCCCATGCCGGGGCCACCGCCGCCATGCGGGATGGCGAATGTCTTGTGCAGGTTGAGGTGGGACACATCGCCGCCGATCTCGCCGGGCTTTACCAGACCCACCATCGCGTTCATGTTGGCGCCGTCGATATAGACCTGGCCGCCATGCGCATGGGTGATCGCGCAGATCTCGCGCACAGTCTCCTCGAACACGCCATGCGTGCTGGGATAGGTGATCATGCAGGCGGCGAGCCGCGCGCCCGCGGCCGCGGCCTTGTCGCGGAAATCCTCGATATCCACATCGCCATTGGGCGCGGATCTGACCACGACGACCTCCAGCCCCGCCATCTGCGCGCTGGCGGGGTTGGTGCCATGCGCCGAGGTGGGGATCAGGCAGACCCTGCGGTCATGATCGCCATTGGCGCGGTGATAGGCGTTGATGGTGAGAAGGCCGGCATATTCGCCCTGCGCGCCCGAATTGGGCTGCATCGACATCGCGTCGTAACCGGTTATTTCACATAGCTTTTCTGACAGATCGCTGATCGCCGCGTGATAGCCGGCTGCCTGATCGGCGGGGGCAAAGGGGTGCAGACTGCCAAACTCGGGCCAGGTGATCGGCATCATCTCGGCGGCGGCATTGAGCTTCATCGTGCAGGACCCCAGCGGGATCATGGCGCGGTCCAGCGCAAGGTCGCGATCCGACAGGCGGCGCATGTAGCGCATCATCTCGCTCTCGGCGCGGTTCATGTGAAAGACCGGATGCGTGAGGTAATCGGTGGTGCGCAGCATCGCTTCGGGAAAGCCCAGCGTGGCGCGGTGCGGCGGCGCGATGGTGATGCCAAAGGCGCGCAGCACGCGGGCCAGCACATCCTCGTCGCTGGTCTCGTCGAGCGTGATGCCGACGCGGTCATGGCCGATCCTGCGCAGGTTGATCCCTTCGTGCCGGGCAGCGGCGAGAATGCCGGCCTGCCCGACGCCCACCTCGACCGTGATCGTGTCAAAGAACGCCTTGGGCGCGACCTTTGCCCCGGCCGCGCGCAGGGCGCGGGCAAGCCGGTTGGTGCGCAGATGCACCCGTTCGGCAATCGCGCGAAGCCCGGCAGGACCGTGGAACACCGCGTAGAAGGACGCCATCACCGCCAGCAGCGCCTGCGCGGTGCAGACGTTCGACGTGGCCTTTTCGCGGCGGATATGCTGCTCGCGCGTCTGAAGGGACAGCCGGTAGGCCTTGTTGCCGCGCGCGTCGATGCTGACGCCGACGATACGGCCCGGCATCGCCCGCTTGAGCGCGTCACGGCAGGCCATGAAGGCGGCATGGGGGCCGCCATAGCCCATCGGCACGCCGAACCGCTGGCTCGACCCCACGGCGATGTCGGCCCCCATCGCACCGGGTTCCTTGAGCAGCGTGAGCGCGAGCAGGTCGGTGGCGACAATGGCAAGCGCCCCGGCCGCGTGCAGCGCCGCGATCTCGGCGGTGTAGTCGCGCACATGGCCATAGGTGCCGGGATACTGGAACAGCGCCGCAAAGACGGCGGCGGGGTCGAGCGCCTCCGCCGCGCCGGTGATGACCTCGATGCCGAGCGGCGCCGCGCGGGTGCGGATCACGGCGAGGGTCTGGGGATGACAGTTCTGATCGACGAAAAAGGCGCGCGCCCTGGATTTGACGCTGCGCTGCGCCATCGTCATCGCCTCGGCCGCCGCCGTCGCCTCGTCGAGCAGCGAGGCATTGGCGACCGGCAGCCCGGTAAGGTCGGCCACCATGGTCTGGTAGTTCAGCAGCGCCTCGAGCCGACCCTGCGCGATCTCGGGCTGGTAGGGGGTATAGGCGGTGTACCACGCCGGGTTTTCCAGGATGTTGCGCTGGATCGCGGGGGGGGTGACGGTGCCATGATAGCCCTGCCCGATCAGCGAGGTCATGACCCGGTTCTGTTTCGCCACCGCGCGCATCCGGTCGAGCAGCGCATGTTCGGACAGCGGCGCCCAGGACAGCGGCACGGCCTGCCGGATCGCGGCGGGCACGGTTTCGGCGATGAGCTGGTCAAGCGAGGCCACGCCCACGGCCTGCAGCATCTCGGCCATCTCGCTGGGCGAGGGTCCGATGTGCCGGCGGTTGGCAAAGTCATAGGGATCATAGGTGCTGGGCGTAAAGGTCATGGCAACTCCTGCGGGATCGGGCGGGGCAAGACTTTTCGTACGAAAAGTCTTCGAAGAATTTTCGTACGAAAATTCTTGCGCCCGGCTCAGCCGATCAGATCCTGATATTCGTCCTCGTCCATGAAATCGTCGATCACCGACAGGTCATCGACCTTGATCTTGAAGAACCAACCCGCGCCGGTCGGATCCTCGTTCACCAGACCCGGCTTGTCGGTCAGCTTGTCGTTGACCTCGACGATCTCGCCATCGACGGGGGCCAGGATGTCGGACGCCGCCTTTACGCTCTCGATCACCACGACCTCATCGCCCTCGGCGACCATCGCCTCGATCTCGGGCAATTCGACAAAGACGATATCGCCCAGTTGCGTGGCCGCATGTTCGGTGATGCCGACGACGATCAGGTCGCCCTCGACGCGCAGCCATTCGTGTTCTTCGGTGAATTTCATCGCGTGATCCTCAGCGTTTGTAGGTTGTGGGGTGAAAAGGAAGGGGAGCGACGGTCAGCGGCAGGCGCTTGCCGCGCAATGCGCCGCTCAGCGCCGTGCCAGCGGCCGCCAGCGCGGCGGGCACATAGCCCATAGCGACCGGCGCACCGACCGAGGGGCCAAAGCCGCCGGAGGTGATGGTGCCAATGTCGGTCTCGCCATCGAACAGCGCCGTGCCCACGCGCATCGGGGCGCGGCCATCGGGGCGCAATCCGACGCGGCGGCGGGCCGGGCCATCGCGGAGTTCGCGCATTATGCGTTCCGCCCCCGCAAAGCCGCCCGCCCGGGCACCGCCATCGCGCCGCGCCTTGCCGATGGCCCAGTCGAGACCGGCCTCGACCGGCGAGGTCGCGGTGTCGATGTCATGGCCATACAGGCAGAGCCCCGCCTCGAGCCGCAGGCTATCGCGCGCGCCCAGCCCGATCGGCGCGACGTCGTCCATCGCGAGCAAGGCGCGGGCGAGGCCTTCGGCCTGCGCTGCGGCGACCGACACTTCGAACCCGTCCTCGCCCGTATAGCCCGACCGCGAGATCCACAGATCGGCAAAGCCCGTGTCGATCACCGCCACATCCATGAAGCGCATGGCCGCCACGCCCGGCGCGATGCGCGCAAGCGCCGCCTCGGCCAGCGGCCCCTGCAGCGCCAGCAGCGCCCGGTCCGTCACCGGAGCGACGTCGCAGACACCGGAGAGATGCGCTGTCAGATGGGCAATATCCGCCGTCTTGCAGGCCGCGTTGACCACCACGAAGAGGTGATCGCCCCGGTTGGCGAACATCAGGTCATCGAGGATCCCGCCCGCGTCATTCGTCAGCAGACCATAGCGCTGCCGCCCCTCGCCGAGCCCCAGCACATCGACCGGCATCAGCGCCTCAAAGGCGAGCGCGGTCTCGGCCAGCGTCCCGCGCGGCCGCAGGATCACCTGCCCCATGTGGCTCACGTCAAACAGCCCGGCCTGCGCGCGGCAATGCAGGTGTTCGGCCATGACCCCGGCCTGATACTGCACGGGCATCTCGTATCCGGCAAAGGGCACCATGCGCGCGCCCCGTTCAACATGCAGGTCATGCAGACCCAGTCGCAAAAGGTCGGTCACGCCCGCACCCTCCCCTCGATGCGCCGGATGACAGGCATCACGGCACCGCCCGGACAGACCAATCCCTGCCCCACGATGCCCCCTCTGTCCCTGCCCGCAACCGGGCGCCTGAGATCGTTATCCCTTCGGCGGGCGCGCGCGCCACTCTCCAGAGTTCCGTCAGGCCAGAGCGGTCCCTTGCGCCTGAGAGTTTACCGGGGCGGTTGCTCCTTCGGCACCGTCGCGGGGGCTTGCGCCCTGCGCCGGATTCTCCCGATCTGACGCCTCACCGATAGCCCGGCAGCCGGGCGCAGGGCAAGCCCAAAGCGCCCGCATGTCACCCGGAACTTCCGATCGATGGTGCCCCCAGAGAGACTCGAACTCCCGACCCACTGATTACAAATCAGTTGCTCTACCAGCTGAGCTATAGGGGCACTGCGCGGGCGTTTAGCAACTCCGCCCCAACCGTGCAAGATTGCATGTCGATGGCAGGGCAAGGATTGTTGCAAGGGATGGTGCACCCAAGAGGATTCGAACCTCTGGCCTCTGCCTTCGGAGGGCAGCGCTCTATCCAGCTGAGCTATGGGTGCCTGTGGCGGCTATAGCCGAGCGACGCCCGGCCTGCAATGTCGAAAAGGCCGACGGCCTTCACAGCGGAAAGTCGCCGGCCGACAGCACGCCCGCCCCGGTCAGGATCACCGCCTTGTCCGCTACCCCGTCGCCGTCCCAGTCAACCTCGAACCGGTTCTGCGCCACCCGCAACTGCGCCTCTTGGGTTGCGGCAAAGACAGCGGTGCCGTCGAAGCCGAGGTCGAGCAGGTCGCCCCGGACCACAAGGACAAAGCCGCCCGAATTGCCAAGCGTCGAGGGCGCGCGCAACTCGGAAAGGTCGATCCTGTCCCGCCGGCGCGTGAAATCGGCGATCCGGTCGGGTTTTTCAGCGGCCCTGCGCACCAGGTCATCGCCGCCGCCGGTGGTGATATCCGCGAACCGGTCGATGACCAGACGGCCGATTCTGCCGCCTTGGACGACAAAATTGCGCAGGGCCCCTACTCAACCATGACCCAACCATGAGACCCTCCGGTTCGCTGCGCGCGCTGCGGCAGCTCTGGACCTTGTCCTGCAGGAATACGGACGCCGGCAGCTCTAGCCGAAAAGATCCCGGCACAATTCGAGCGCCGAAACCAGCGCATCGACTTCGGCCTCGGTGTTGTACATCGCAAAAGACGCCCGGCAGGTCGCGCCCACGCCCAGATGCGCCATCAGCGGCATCGCGCAATGGGTGCCCGCGCGCACGGCGATCCCGCGCTTGTCGAGCACGGTCGAGATGTCATGCGCATGGGCCGCACCGTCGAGCGTGAAGGAAAAGATCGCGGCCTTGGTCGCGGAATTGCCCTGCACGTTCAGCCAGTTGAGCCCGCCCAGCCGGGCGCGGGCATAGTCGCGCAACCGCGTTTCATGCGCGGCGATTTCGGCCATGCCGATCCCGGTCATATAGTCGAGCGCGACGCCCAGCCCGATCATCTGCACGATGCCGGGCGTGCCCGCTTCGAACTTCATCGGCGGGTCGTTCCACGTCACCGCATCGCGCGTCACCTCGCGGATCATGTCGCCACCGCCCATGAAAGGGCGCATCTCGGCCATGCGGTCGCGATGGACATAGATCGCGCCCGACCCCGACGGCCCATAGAGCTTGTGCCCGGTGATGGCGTAGAAATCGCAGCCGATGTCACGCACATCGACGGCCATGTGAACGGCGGCCTGCGAGCCATCGACCAGCACCGGCACGCCCTGCGCATGAGCGGCGGCGGTGATCGACTTTACATCAACTACGGTCCCCAAAACATTGGAAAGATGTGTGATTGCAACAAGTTTCGTGCGCGGCCCGATGGCGTCGATCACCGCCTGCGGGTCGAGGTCGCCATTGGCGTCGCAGTCCACCCATTTCAGCACCACGCCCTGGCGTTCGCGCAGGAAATGCCAGGGCACGATATTGGCGTGATGCTCCATGATCGACAGCACGATCTCGTCGCCCGCCTGCATCCGCGGCATGGCCCAGGCATAGGACACCATGTTGATGCCCTCGGTCGTGCCCGAATTCATCACGATCTCATCGGCCGACCCGGCATTCAGAAACCGCGCGATGGTCTCCCGCACCGCCTCGTATTTGTCGGTGGCAAGGTTCGACAGGTAATGCAGACCGCGATGCACATTGGCATATTCCATCGCATAGGCCTGCGTCACCGCGTCGATGACCACCTGCGGCTTTTGCGCAGAGGCGCCATTGTCAAGGTAAACCAATGGCTTGCCATTCACTTCGCGTGACAGGATCGGAAAATCCGCCCGCAGGCTCGCAATATCCAGGGTCATTCAAACGCCTCCCATCAGCGCGCGGATCATCCCGAGCATGAGCCCGAGCCCGAGGCTCATGCCCAGCACGGCAAGCAAGAGCGTCAGCATCGACTTTGCGATGCTTTGAAAGCCGTGCAGCACATCGACAAAATGGACCAGACACCACAGCAGCACCATGAAGCCAGCCAGCGACACCGCCCCGCCCAGGACCGGACTGACCAGCAGGACGGCCGCCTGCACCAGCCGGACCGCCATCGCCACAACCTCGAGCCAGATCACGAGCGCCAGCGCCGCGGCAAAGTCACCGGTGCCGCCCAGCATCGCGCCCGTGAAATGCAGCGCAAACACCAGCGTGACCAGCGACCCGCCCAATATCAGCGCATAGGTTATCGGCGTCACGGCAACCGGCGTCTCTCCCAGCGGGAGGTCGGCCTGCGCGCCTTGTGTGAGCGCCACCACCAGAACGCCCAAGGTCGTCACCAGCATCAGCGCCTGCCATAGCGCCGGCCGCGAAAACGGCATGGCCACAATCCGCCGCGCCACCAAAGCAGGATTCGCAACCGTCAGAAAGACAGCCTTTGGAATGGCTTGCATGGCAAAGCTCATGTGCCGGCCCCGGCCAGCGCCCGCACCTCGCGCAGTGACTGCACCCAGAAAGCGCCAAAAGCCAGCAACCAGACCAGCCCCACCAACTGGCTTGCGGAGGAGGCCCCGTTCACGCCATTGAGCAGGCCATAGAGCAGCGCCATGGGCGAGGCCGCCAGGAATGACCAGAACAGCGCCAGCCGCGCGCCAAAGGGCGTTGCGCCACCGAACAGCAGACGCAGGACAAGATAGCTCAACCCTGCGATCGCGTAAAAGATCAGCGGCCAGACAAACAGCCAGCCGAACAGTTCATAGGCGATCTCGCGGTCGAGCGGGATCTGCTGTTCATGCGCCACGCGCGCCAGCCGCGGCCATTGCGCGATGAACACCAGCAGGCAGGCGACCATCAGATAGGCGATGGCGCGGTCCTCGCGCGGCCCCATGGCCAGCAGGTCGCGCATCACCGCCCGCGGCGCACGCCACGTCCGCAGGATATCGGTGCTGACGGCCATCTACCGCCGCCGCCGGGCCAGCCAGCCCTCGAGCCGCCCGCGCAGATCGTCGGACAGGCGCGCATCCGCGATCTCGTCCAGCGCCTCGGCAAGAAAGGCCAACACCAGCAGATCCGTCGCCTCGGCCAGAGGCACACCGCGCGAGCGCAGGTAGTAAAGCGCCGTCTCGTCGATCGCACCCGAGGTGGACCCATGCGAGCAGGCGACATCGTCGGCATAGATCTCGAGCTCGGGCTTGGCGAGGAACTGGCTGTCCTCGTCGAGCAAAAGCGCCTGGCTGATCTGGTAGCCGTCGGTCTTTTGCGCGCCGGGTTTCACCAGGATCTTGCCCTGGAACACGCCAGTGGCGCCGTTGCGCAGCACCTTCTTGAACACCTGTCGGCTCTCGCAGCCGACCGCGTCATGGGTGACGAACACGGTGTCGTCGTGATGGAACCCCGCCCCATCACCCACAGCCGCGCCCGCGACATGGGCGCTGGCATCGTCGCCCGTCATCTCGATCACGCAGTCATTGCGCGTCAGCGCACCGTTGACCGTCAGGGTGAACGATCTGAACCGGCTCTGGGCCCCCAGCCGGGCAAAGCAATGCGTGACCGCCCGCCGCTCATGGTCGCGCCCCTGGGTGCGGACATGGTGAAAGGTGCCGCCATCTGCGATATCGACTTCGAGCACCTTGGACAGCCGCGCCGCCGCAGGGCCGTTTTCAAGCAGGGTCAGCTCTGCCCCGGCCTCGATCCGCATCACATTGTGCACCACCGCGTCCGATGTCGCATCGCCGTGCAGATAGACGAGGTTGACAGGGCGGGCGACCGGCGCGGTGGCGCGGATCACCACGCCGTCGCGCGCAAAGGCGGTGTTGAGCGCGGCGAGCGGGCGCGCCACGGGCTGCTGCCCGCGTGCTTCAAGAACGCCATACAAATCCTTGATCCAATGTATGTCTTTCGCCATCGCGTCAGGCAACATCTCGATCTCGAGTCCGGTGCCGCGCAGGTCATCCGAGGCGGCCGCGTCATAGACCCCATCGACAAACACGATCCGCAGCCGATCCACCGCGCCGAACACCGGCGCTTCGGTATCGGCAAGCACCGCCGCCGCGGGCGCGCTGGCCACGACCAGCGAGGTCGGGTCGGTATAGCGCCAGTATTCATCCCGCTTGTGCGGCAGCCCCGCAGCCGCCACCCGTGCCACAGCCGCCTGACGCGCGGCCACGGCCCATGGCGCACCTGCCGGCAGCGTCAGCCCCGCAAGCCGCACCTCTGTCGCGTCTGCCTTGATGCCGGCCAAAGCCATCAGGCGACCTCCGCCAGGATATCGGCATAGCCGTTGTTCTCGACCTCGAGCGCAAGCGCGGGCCCGCCTGATTTCACGATCCGCCCATAGGCCATGATATGCACGACATCAGGTGCAATATGGTCCAGAAGCCGTTGATAGTGCGTGATAACGAGGAACGACCGCCCGGCGGATCGCAAGGCGTTCACGCCCTCGGCCACCAGTTTCATCGCGTCCACGTCGAGCCCTGAATCCGTCTCGTCGAGGATGCACATCCGGGGCTCCAGCATCGCCATCTGCAGGATCTCGTTGCGCTTTTTCTCGCCTCCGGAAAATCCGACATTGACCGGCCGCTTGAGCATCTCCGCGTCGATCCTGAGCGTCTTGGCCTTTTCCCGCACCAGCTTGAGGAACGCCGCCGCCGACAGTTCCTCTTCGCCGCGCGCCTTGCGCTGCGCGTTCATCGCGGTGCGCAGAAAGGTCATGTTGCCCACGCCGGGGATCTCGACCGGATACTGGAACGCGAGGAACAGCCCCGCCGCCGCGCGCTCCTCCGGTTCGAGCGCCAGCAGGTCCACACCGCCCAGCGTCGCACTGCCCGCCGTCACCTCATAGCCGTCGCGGCCCGAGAGCACATAGGACAGCGTCGATTTGCCCGACCCGTTCGGCCCCATGATCGCATGCACCTCGCCGGCGCCGATTTGCAGATCGACCCCTTTGAGGATCTGCTTGTCCTCTTCTTCAAGTTTGACGCAGAGGTTTTTGATATTCAGCATTATTCTCTCCAAATCCCCTAGCCGACCGAGCCTTCGAGGCTGATCGCGACCAGTTGCTGCGCTTCCATGGCAAACTCCATCGGCAGCGCCTGCAACACGTCGCGGCAAAAGCCGTTGACCACCAGCGCCACCGCCTCTTCCTCGCTCATCCCGCGCGAACGGCAGTAGAAAAGCTGGTCCTCGTCCACCTTGGACGTGGTCGCCTCATGCTCCACCCGGCTCGAATTGTTGCGCACCTCGATATAGGGCACCGTATGCGCGCCGCATTTGTCGCCGATCAGCAGGCTGTCGCATTGGGTATAGTTACGGCTGTCCTTGGCGCGCGGATGCATCGACACCAGCCCGCGATAGGTGTTCTGCGCCCGCCCCGCCGAAATCCCCTTGGACACGATGCGCGAGCGGGTGCGCTTGCCCAGGTGGATCATCTTGGTGCCGGTATCGGCCTGCTGCATGTTGTTGGCGATGGCGATGGAATAGAACTCGCCCTGGCTGTCGTCGCCGCGCAGGATGCAGGAGGGGTATTTCCAGGTGATCGCTGATCCCGTCTCGACCTGCGTCCAGCTCATCTTGGCCCGCGCGCCCCGGCAATCGGCCCGCTTGGTGACAAAGTTGTAGATCCCCCCGACGCCGTTTTCGTCGCCCGGATACCAGTTCTGCACGGTGGAATATTTCACCTCCGCGTCTTCCTCGATGATGATCTCGACCACCGCGGCATGAAGCTGCGCCACATCCCGCTTGGGCGCGGTGCACCCCTCGAGGTAGCTCACATAGCTGCCCTTGTCGGCGATGATCAGCGTGCGCTCGAACTGGCCGGTGTTTTCGGCATTGATGCGGAAATAGGTGGACAGCTCCATCGGGCAGCGCACGCCGGGCGGCACATAGACAAAGGAGCCATCGGAAAAGACGGCCGTGTTGAGCGTGGCATAATAATTGTCCGACGGCGGCACGACCGAGCCCAGATATTTGCGCACCAGCTCCGGGTGGTCCCGGATCGCCTCGGAAATCGAGCAGAAGATGACGCCGGCCTTCTTCAGCTCCGCCTGAAAGGTCGTGCCGACCGAGACGCTGTCAAACACCGCATCCACCGCGACACGCCGCTCTCCCTCGGGCATCTCGACACCTGCAAGCAGCATCTGCTCTTTCAGAGGGATGCCGAGTTTCTTGTAGGTTTCCAGCAGCTTGGGATCCACCTCGTCGAGCGATTTGGGATTTTCCGCCATGCTTTTCGGCCGGGCGTAGTAATACTGCGCCTGAAAGTCGATGGCGGGATAATGCACCATCGCCCAATCGGGCTCCTCCATCTTTTCCCAGCGCGCAAAGGCCGCGAGCCGCCAGTCGGTCATCCACGCGGGCTCGGCGTTCTTGGTCGAGATCAGGCGCACGATGTCGGGGTTCACGCCGATCGGCGCGTAATCCATCTCGATCTCGGTGTTCCAGCCGTATTTGTACTTGCCCGACAGCTTGGCCACCGCCTCGACCGTGTCCTGATCGACGCCATCCTTGGCCACGGCGGTTGCCGGGCTGACCTTGTCCAATGCCGTCATCGCCTCATCCTCTCTCATGCCGCACGCGCCCTTTGCCGCGCCCGCCGCTCAACCCAGGCCTGCACGAAACGCAGCACCTCATCCTCGCGCGTCTGCGGGCCCAGCGACACGCGCACCGCGCTGCCGGCCACATCCGCGCCGAAACCCATGGCGCGCAGCACCCGGCTCTCGCGCACCTTGCCGCTCGAACAGGCCGACCCGGCCGAGATCGCAAAGCCCGCGAGGTCCATCGCCATCACCTGAGTCTCGCCCTTCCACTCCGGAGTGGCGAAACATGTCGTGTTGGGCAAGCGCAACCCGCCTTTCCCGACAAAAATAGTTTCCGGGCTGGCGGCCTCAACCCCCGTTTCTAGAATATTTCTAAGTTCCGCGACGCGGGCCCAGACCCCATCCGCCTGATCGCGCAGCGCCGCGGTCGCCGCCGCGCCAAATCCCGCGATGCCGATCACGTTCTCGGTCCCCGACCTCCGCCCGCTCTCCTGCCCGCCGCCGGGCAGCAGGCTCGCGATGTCGAGCCCGTCACGCACGATCAGCGCGCCAACCCCCTTGGGCCCGCCCAGCTTGTGCGCTGACAGCACGGCAAGGTCCGCCCCGCTCCAGGCGAATGAAAACGGCACCCGCCCCAGCGCCTGCGTCAGATCGAGCAGCAACAGCCCCGCGCGCCCCTCGGGCAGCGCCGCGATCAGCCCGGTCTCGCCATTGGCCAGTCCCATCGCATAGGACCCCGCCCCCTCACCCTCGCGCCGCTGCGCCCAGAGCGCGTCATGCGCGGTCGGCTCGACCTCCACCCGCCCCGGCAGCCGCGCCAGCACCGACGCCGCCTCGGTCGCGCCCGAGGTAAAGACCACCTCGACCGGCGTGCAGCCCACCGCCGCCGCCACCTCGGCCCGGGCCGCCTCGACCAGGGCCCGCGCGGCGCGCCCCTCGGCATGGACCGAAGACGGGTTGCCCGCCACATCCAGCGCCGCAAGCATCGCCGCCCGCGCCTCGGGGCGCAGCGGCGCGCTTGCGTTGTGATCGAGGTAAACCCGGCTCACCCCCGCCCCCGCTTCATCTTGCCAAAAATATCCTGGGGGAGCGCGCGGCGCGCGCGGGGGCAAAGCCCCCTGCCCGGCCAGCCACCCTTGCGCCTACTCATCGACGATTTCAAACAGGCTGGGCACCGCCGGACATGGCGCGAGCGTGTTGTGCACCACGTCCGACAGCCGCGTCTGGTGCAGGAACACATAAACATGCGCGCTCATCCCCTCCCACAGCCGGTTAGTCAGCGATTGCGCCCGGCTGCCCGAGGTCGCCCCGCTCGCCCCCGCCCCCTTGTGCATCGCGCTCACCGTCTCGTCGACCGCACCCAGGATGTCGGATACCCGGATCTCCGACGCCGGCCGCGCCAGCCTGTAGCCGCCGCCCGGCCCGCGCACCGACTCCACAAGCGCGGCCCGCCGCAGCTTGACAAAAAGCTGCTCGAGATAGGGCAGCGAGATATCCTGCCGCCGCGAGATCTCTCCAAGATTGACCAGACTGTCCTTCGGCTGCAACGCCAGATCGGCGAGCGCCACCATCGCATACCGGCCCTTGGTTGACAGCTTCATCCCCGCCCCACGCCCCGCAACCCATGCAAACCAGTGCAATTCCATTGACGCCACAGCATCGGCTGATTAACTCCTGCTCTGGAAACCCGGCCGCAAGGCGCGGGATTAGAACCGTTCTAAGGTGCCTGAGAGTTTCTGTCAAGAAATCCCCGGCCACAGGACGCAAGCCCGGAACGCAAGGCCATCAGCTAGGAATATCCATGCCCGAAGTCATCTTCCCCGGCCCCGAAGGCCGGCTTGAAGGCCGCTATCACCCGCAAAAGGAACGCGACGCCCCCATCGCCATCGTCCTGCACCCCCATCCGCAGTTCGGCGGCACCATGAACAATCGCGTGGTCTACAACCTGCACTACGCCTTCTACCAGATGGGCTTCACCGTCCTGCGGTTCAACTTCCGCGGCGTAGGCCGCAGCCAGGGCGAATACGACCAGGGCGTCGGCGAACTGAGCGATGCCGCCTCGGCGCTCGACTACCTGCAGTCGATGAACACCAACGCGAAACATTGCTGGGTCGCGGGCTTTTCCTTCGGCGCCTGGATCGGGATGCAACTGCTGATGCGCCGGCCCGAGATCACCGGCTTCATCTCGGTCTCGCCGCCCGCCAACATGTATGACTTCAGCTTTCTCGCCCCCTGCCCCTCGTCGGGTCTGGTGATCAACGGCGCCGCCGACCGCGTGGCGCCGCCGCAGGACACCGTGAACCTCGTGAACAAGCTGCACGAGCAGAAGGGCATCACCATCACCCATACCGTGGTGGACGGCGCCGGGCACTTCTTCGAAGACCCGCATATGGACGGCATGATCGACACGGTCAAAACCTATGTCCGCCGCCGCCTGACCGAATCCTCCCGCTAAAGCAGGGGCCAGCGATGAGCATCACCGACGAGATCGCCGACAAACTCGCCCTCGCCACGATCGAGGCGGCCGAAATACTCGGCGACGAGAACCTCGTGGCCGAGGTCGCCAAGGTCATCGGCGCCTCTTCCACCACCACGCAAGAAGCCTTCATGACCGCCTACCGCGTGCGCGTCTCGCAAAAACGCGCGGAAAAGTTCATCGCGGCGCAACTGGCCAAAGGCCCCAAGGATCCCTCGCGCGGCCGGATCGAACTGGGCAGCCGGCAGATCCTCAACGTGTCAGACGAAGGCGACGGGCACTGAAGGCGCGCTGAAGGCGCGCTGAGAGCCACTATCCGTATACAACTGTATACACCCCTTTCGCGATCTGCCGTTTTCCGCTATGCCGCCGCGCAACGAATCCTTCCATCCACAGGGGCGCCCCATGACCAAGATCAAAGTCGCAAATCCGGTTGTCGAACTCGACGGCGACGAGATGACCCGCATCATCTGGGATTTCATCAAGCAGAAGCTGATCCTGCCCTATCTCGACATCGACCTGAAATATTACGACCTCGGCATCGAAGAGCGTGACCGCACCAATGACCAGGTCACCATCGACGCCGCTTATGCGATCAAGGAACATGGCGTCGGCGTGAAATGCGCCACCATCACGCCGGACGAAGCCCGCGTCGAGGAATTCAACCTCAAGCAGATGTGGAAATCGCCCAACGGCACCATCCGCAATATCCTCGACGGGGTGATCTTCCGCCAGCCGATCATCTGTCGCAATGTCCCCCGCCTCGTGCCGGGCTGGACCAAACCCATCGTGGTCGGCCGCCACGCCTTTGGCGACCAGTATCGCGCCACCGATTTCCGCTTTCCCGGCAAGGGCAAGGTCACGCTCAAATTCGTGGGCGACGACGGCACCGTGATCGAACGCGAGGTCTATGACGCCCCCGGCGCCGGTGTCGCCCTCGCGATGTACAACCTCGACGCCTCGATCATGGATTTCGCCCGCGCCTCGCTCAACTACGGCCTCAGCCTCGGCTGGCCGGTCTATCTGAGCACCAAGAACACGATCCTCAAGGCCTATGACGGCCGCTTCAAGGATCTTTTCCAGCAGGTCTATGACACCGAATTCGCCGACCGCTTCAAGGCCGCCGGCATCACCTACGAACACCGCCTGATCGACGACATGGTCGCCTCGGCGCTGAAATGGTCGGGCGGCTATGTCTGGGCCTGCAAGAACTACGACGGCGACGTGCAGTCCGACACCGTCGCACAGGGCTTCGGCTCGCTCGGCCTGATGACCTCGGTCCTGCTCACCCCCGATGGCAGGATCGTGGAGGCCGAAGCCGCCCATGGCACCGTCACCCGCCACTACCGCCAGCACCAGAAGGGCGAGGCGACCTCGACCAACTCGGTGGCCTCGATCTACGCCTGGACCGGCGGGCTCAAGCACCGCGCCAAACTCGATGACAACGCCCCGCTGATGCGCTTTGCCGAAACGCTGGAAAAGGTGACGGTCGATGCGGTCGAGGACGGCTTCATGACCAAGGACCTCGCGCTGCTGGTCGGGCCCGACCAGAAATGGCTCACCACCATGGGCTATCTGGAAAAGGTCGACGAATATCTGAACCGCGCGCTCAGAGGCTGACCCGCGCCAGATCAGGGGCGCACGCCGCCCCCATCTTTTGGCCCCAAATATCCTCGGGGGGCGCGGGGGGCAGACAGCCCCCCGCTCCTGCCCGTCCCACCGGGTTCTCCCATGACCTCCAAAACCCGCCACAGCCTGCTCGAAGACGCACAGGGCCTCGCCTATGGTGCGGTCATGGCGTCACTCGGCATCGTCATCCTCAGCCATCTGGGGCTGATGACGGGCCAGACGGCGGGCCTCGCGGTCCTGATCTCCTATGTCACCGGCTGGAGCTTCGGCGCGGTGTTCTTCCTCATCAACCTGCCCTTTTACTGGCTGGGCTACCGCCGCATGGGGCTGGCCTTCACGCTCAAGACCTTTGTCGCCGTCGCGGCCCTTTCGGGGCTGAGCCTCCTCATGCCCGGCTGGGTCAGTTTTGCCCATCTCGACCCGGTGTTCGGCGCGATCCTCTTCGGCCTCGTCTCGGGCGCGGCCCTCCTCGCCATCTTCCGCCATGGCGCGAGCCTCGGCGGCATCGGCATCCTCGCGCTGATCCTGCAGGACCGCTCAGGCTTTCGCGCGGGCTACACCCAACTGCTGTTCGACCTCGCACTCTTTGCGGTGGCCCTGCTGGTGCTTGACACGCGCACCGTCGCCATCAGCCTGATCGGCGCGGTGGTGGTCAACCTCGTGATCGCCATCAACCATCGGCGCGACCGCTACACCGCCACCTGAGCGCACAGCGTCACCCCGCCCGCCCCCGCTTTACCACTGGCTTTTTCTGCGGATGCACGGTATGCGCGCGTCAATCCCAGAAAAGGCAGAGATATGGATATCCGCAATATTGCGATCATCGCGCACGTTGACCATGGCAAGACGACCCTCGTGGACGAATTGCTCAAGCAGTCCGGCGCCTTCCGCGACAACCAGGCCGTCGCCGAACGGGCGATGGACAGCAATGACATCGAACGCGAACGCGGGATCACCATTCTCGCCAAATGCACGAGCGTCGAGCATGATGGCATCCGCATCAATATCGTCGATACCCCCGGCCACGCCGATTTCGGCGGCGAGGTCGAACGCATCCTGAGCATGGTCGATGGTGTCGTCCTGCTGGTCGATGCGGCCGAGGGCCCGATGCCCCAGACCAAGTTCGTCACCGCCAAGGCGCTGGCGCTGGGCCTGCGCCCGATCGTGGTGCTCAACAAGGTGGACAAGCCGGACGCCGAACCCGACCGCGCGCTGAACGAATGTTTCGATCTGTTTGCCAACCTCGGCGCCACGGACGAACAGCTTGATTTTCCGCATCTTTATGCCTCTGGCCGCGCCGGCTGGGCGGATGAGACGCTCGACGGGCCGCGCAAGAACCTCAACGCGCTCTTTGACCTCGTGGTGCGCCATGTGCATGCGCCGCGCCAGCTTGCCGCCATTGACCAGCCGTTCCGGATGCTGGCAACGACCCTGTCGGCCGACCCGTTCATCGGCCGGATCCTGACCGGCCGGGTGGAAAGCGGCCGGCTGCGCGCGGGCGAGACCGTCAAGGCGCTGTCGCGCGACGGCGAAAAGCTCGAACAGTTCCGCGTGTCCAAGATCCTCGCCTTCCGCGGTCTGGGCCAGCAGGCCATCGACGTGGCCGAGGCGGGCGATATCGTCACGCTCGCCGGCATGTCCAAGGCGACGGTCGCCGATACGATCTGCGACCTGTCGCTCGATATCCCGCTGCCCGCGCAACCGATCGACCCGCCGACGATCTCGGTCACCTTCGGCATCAACGACTCACCCCTCGCCGGGCGCGACGGCAAGAAGGTGCAGTCGCGCGTGATCCGCGAACGCCTGATGAAAGAGGCCGAACTCAACGTCGCGATCAAGGTCACGGATACGCCGGGCGGCGACGCCTTTGAAGTCGCAGGGCGCGGCGAATTGCAGATGGGCGTGCTGATCGAGAACATGCGCCGCGAAGGCTTCGAACTGTCGATCTCGCGCCCGCAGGTGATCTTCAAGGAAGAGGGCGGCGTCAAATACGAGCCGATCGAGGAAGTCACGATCGACGTGGATGACGAATACACCGGCGTCGTCGTCGAGAAACTGACCGGCCCGCGCAAGGGCGATCTGGTCGAGATGAAGCCCGCCGGTGCCGGCAAGACGCGGATCATCGCGCATGTGCCGTCGCGCGGGCTGATCGGCTATCAGGGCGAATTCCTGACCGACACGCGCGGCTCGGGCGTGCTGAACCGGATCTTTCATGACTGGGCGCCGCACAAGGGCCCGATGCAGGGGCGCCGCCAGGGCGTGCTGATCTCGATGGAAAACGGCGTCTCGGTGGCCTATGCGCTGTGGAACCTCGAAGAGCGCGGCAAGATGTTCATCGGCGCGCAGGAACCGGTCTATGAGGGCATGATCATCGGCGAGCACAGCCGGGACAACGACCTCGAGGTCAATCCGCTCAAGGGCAAGAAGCTGACCAACGTGCGTGCCAGCGGCACCGACGAGGCCGTGCGCCTGACGACGCCGGTCACGCTGACGCTGGAGCAGTCGATTGCCTATATCGACGACGACGAACTGGTCGAGGTCACGCCCAACGCGATCCGCCTGCGCAAGCGGTTCCTCGACCCGCATGAGCGCAAGCGCAATTCCCGCGCGGCAAGCTGAAACAGCGAAAAGGGCCCCGACCGGGGCCCTTTTTGTCAGTGGCTAGCGCCTGCGGCGGGTGGCGGAAAGAATTTTCGTACGAAAATTCTTGCAAGAGTTTTCGTACGAAAACTCTTGGCCGCCGGCGGGGTTTCGAGGGATACGCCCACGTTCCAGCGGATCGGTTTCGCTCAAAACGAGCGAAGCTCTTGCGGAACCATCAAGCGGCAGGTCAGCCTGCCGCCTCTTCGACGATCACCAGTTCCCGTTCCGCCGCACCCTGGGCAAAGGACAACGCCTCCTGATAGGCGGCGCAGTGGTAGCAGTCATGTGCGGCCTGCAGGCTGGGAAAGCGCGCGACGACATTGCGCGGCCGGTCGGCGCCTTCGAGCTGCTCGTAGGCGCCACCACGGGCGAGGAACACGCCGCCATGCGCCGCGATGGCCACCGTCGCGCGGCTGGCATATTGCGCATAGCGGTCCGGGTCGGTCACGCGGACATGGGCGATCCAGAGGGCGGTCATGTGAGCGCCCCGATCACCGCTTCGGCGGCGGCGATGGCCGCCTGTGCATTGGTGGCGTTCGCAGCACCCCCTTGCGCCATGTCGGGCCGGCCACCGCCGCCCTTGCCGCCGAGCTCGGCCACAGCGACGCGCAGCAAGTCCACCGCCGACAGGCGTGCGGTGAGGTCGGCGGTCACACCAGCGGCGACGGCCGCCTTGCCCTCGGCCTCGGTGATGAGCAGGATCGCGCCCGATCCGATCTCGGCCTTGAGCGCATCCACGAGGCCAGGCAGGTCCTTGCCGGTCACGCCGGACAGCACCTGCGCCTTGAAGGCGATGCCGTTGATCTGACGCGCCGCGCTGGGGGCCGCGCCCTTGCCGCCCGCCATTGCCAGGTCGCGGCGCAGTTGCGCCACCTCATTGGCCAGCGCGCGGCGTTCGTCGATCAGCGCGCGCACCCGGTCGGTCACGTCGCCCGCCTGCGCCTTGAGCGCCTGGGCGATCTCGCCCAGCCGCGCGTCCTGCGCGCGCAGGTGGTCCAGGGCGGCCTGCCCGGTCAGCGCCTCGATCCGGCGCACGCCGGCGCTCGACGCGCTGTCGCCCAGCAGCACAAAGGCGCCGATGTCGCCGGTCTGGCGCACATGGGTGCCGCCGCAAAGCTCGAGCGACCAGGTCTGCCCATCGCTCCCCTTGCCCGAACCGGCCGCGCGGCCCATCGCCACCACGCGCACCTCGTCACCGTATTTCTCGCCAAAGAGCGCCTGGGCGCCGATGGCGCGGGCGTCATCCGGCGTCATGATCCGGGTTTCCACAATGGTATTCTGCCGCACCATCGCGTTGACCGTGGCCTCGACCTGCGCAAGTTCCGCCGCGCTCAGCCCTTTGCCATGCGAAAAGTCGAACCGCAGCCGGTCGGGTGCGTTGAGCGAGCCGCGCTGCGCCACATGATCGCCGAGCGCGCCGCGCAGCGCCTCGTGCAGCAGGTGCGTGGCCGAGTGGTTGGCGCGGATCGCGGCGCGGCGCGCGTGGTCAAGCTCGAGTTTCGCGGGTTGGCCGCGCAGGATCGTGCCATCGGTCACCGTCGCGATATGGATGAACACGCCTGCGGTCTTTTTCGTGTCTGTCACCTGCGCCGTGCCGGTGTCGGTCCGGACGAAACCCGAATCCCCCACCTGCCCGCCCGATTCCGCATAAAACGGCGTCTGGTTGACCACGATCTGCACCGTCTGCCCGACCTGCGCATCGCCCGTCACAGCACCCTCGCGCACCAGCGCGAGGATTTGCCCCTCCGCCGCCTCGAGGTCATAGCCCAGGAATTCGGTCACGCCATGCGCATCGGCAATGTCGAACCAGACAGAGGCATCGGCGGTCTCGCCGGTGCCGGCCCAGGCGGCGCGGGCCTTGGCCTTCTGCTCTTCCATCGCAGCGTCAAAGCCCGCGACATCGACCGCGCGCCCCTTTTCGCGCAGCGCGTCCTGCGTGAGGTCGAGCGGAAAGCCGTAGGTGTCATAAAGGCGGAAGGCGGCGGCGCCGGGCAACTCGGCGCCATCGGCCAGCGCGCCCAACTCGTCGTCGAGCAGGCGCAGGCCGCGCTCGAGCGTCTGCTTGAAGCGGCTTTCCTCGGCGCGCAGGGTCTCTTCGATCAGCGCGCGGGCCTGGCCCAGTTCGGGGTAGGCCGCGCCCATCTCATGGACCAGCGCGGGCACGAGGCGGTGCATGACCGGGTCTTTCGCGCCCAAAAGATGCGCGTGACGCATGGCGCGGCGCATGATCCGGCGCAGCACATAGCCGCGCCCTTCGTTCGAGGGCATCACGCCATCGGCGATCAGGAAGGAGACAGACCGCAGATGGTCCGCGATCACCCGGTGATGCGTCTTGCCCGCGCCATCGGGGTCTGTGCTGGTCGCATGGGCCGAGGCCTCGATCAGCGCGCGCAACAGATCGGTGTCGTAATTGTCATGCTTGCCCTGCAACAGTGCGCCGATGCGTTCCAGCCCCATGCCGGTGTCGATCGACTGCTTGGGCAGTGGCGTCAGGCGGCCGTCGGCATGCTGTTCGTTCTGCATGAACACGAGGTTCCAGATCTCGATGAAACGGTCGCCGTCCTCCTCGGCGCTGCCCGGCGGGCCGCCCCAGATATGGTCGCCATGGTCATAGAAGATCTCGGTGCAGGGGCCGCAGGGGCCGGTGGGCCCCATCCGCCAGAAATTGTCGTCGGTCGGGATGCGGATGATGCGGTGATCGGGCAGGCCCGCCACCTTTTTCCAGATATCCGCCGCCTCGTCGTCGGTGTGATAGACGGTGACCAGAAGCTTGTCGCGGTTGATGCCCAGGTCGCGGGTCAAAAGCTCCCATGCAAAGGGGATCGCGTCGGATTTGAAATAGTCGCCAAAGCTGAAATTCCCCAGCATTTCAAAGAAGGTATGGTGACGCGCGGTATAGCCCACATTGTCGAGGTCATTGTGCTTGCCCCCGGCGCGCACGCATTTCTGCGCGGTCGTGGCGCGGGTGTAGTCGCGGTGTTCGACCCCGGTAAAGAGGTTCTTGAACTGCACCATGCCGGAATTGGCGAACATGAGCGTGGGGTCGTTGCGGGGCACCAGCGGCGAGGAGGGCACGATGGTGTGACCGTTGCGCGCAAAGAAATCGAGGAAGGTCGAGCGGATATCGGCAAGGCTGGTCATGGGTGTCCCCCGGGTCAGGCGCTATGGGCTGTGATGGAATAGCCCCCCCGCCTTGACGCGTCCAGAGCCGATGCGCGCCAAACGCAAAAGGGCCGGCACCTTGCGGCCCGGCCCGTCCCGCGCCGCTGGGCGGATCACATGTCCACGAGGTCCTCGCCCGCATCGTCACCCCCCGCGAGGTCGAACTCGAGCCCATGCGAGGCGCGGATCTTGTCCTCGATCTCGGTCGCCATCGCGGGGTTTTCCTTGAGGAAGGTCTTGGCGTTTTCGCGGCCCTGACCGATGCGCTCGTCACCATAGCTGAACCAGGCGCCCGATTTCTCGACCACGCCGGCCTTCACGCCGAGGTCCAGGATCTCGCCGGTCTTCG
>Ga0210015_1000081_pt1 | contig 94811 bp, 82 predicted proteins | sample CryGeymeta201522_FD_185471 | JGI IMG/M metagenome (GOLD analysis project Ga0210015, IMG submission 185471) | Groundwater microbial communities from Crystal Geyser aquifers in Utah, USA - Crystal Geyser metaG 2015-22 (SPAdes) (version 2) | ecosystem: Environmental > Aquatic > Deep subsurface >...
CTAGCGTCAATTCCGCCCTTTTCTCTCGCCAAATGACCATCTTGCGTTTTGTAAAAGGTAATACCTCCAATAGTACCTTTCAATTTAATAATGCTATTCTGTCTAGCCATAATTTCTAAAAATTTAAATTAGTAATTCATTTCAAACTCAGTCAATTCCATTCATGTTGCAACACTTTCCTTTTGAATTGAATACAAAGCTTAAAAGAAAATCCACACCATAATCAATGAACTGTTCCAGATGTCACACATCGACATAAATGGCAATAAAGAATACATTTGTCCTCCATTTTTTTTCTAAATTTGTAAAACCGTTAACCTTTGATACCAATCAAATCCTAATCAAAGCCATAGATAAAGTATGAGAACTGAAACGAAAAGACTATGCATATACCCAAAGGATATACAACGCATTACAGGTAAGAGTTACCGTCAAAGCATTAGATTGTTGCAAAACATTAGAAAAGACCTTAATAAGCTTGAAAAAGAGTTTGTGAGTATTGAAGAATTTTGCTTTTATACAAGTTTAAAATACGAACAAGTTATCCTCTTAATTGTTGATTAATAGTATGTTAACCTAACCAAACTTTGAACTTGTTTCCTTTGCAAATAAGAAACAAATTGCTTAAATTTGAGCTGTCAGTATAGGTAATAAATTGAGTCAAATTTAAAGGTGCACTTTTCGGTGCATTCACTTTGAAATACAATCGTAAAGTCAATAAACACAAGGCTTGACAGAGGTTTTAAAATCCCTCTTTCTCCGCAAGTAGCAATACAAAAGGTAACAAAACCCATTAAATTCAAGGATTTAGTGGGTTTTTTCTTTTAGGGTATTATCAAATTATTCAATAAATCTCAAAGTTTAGGTGTCTTTCAAGGTGTCACTAAAAATGTATTTTGTATGTATTCAGTATCACTTAATAATCTTTGATATTTTTCAGTTAATTTTTCAACTGAAACTTCGCTTGCATTTCCTAATAATTTATTGAATAATCCCATTTTTATATTTTTTAATGATGAAATAATAATTCTGATACCACTGGTAAATGATCAGAAATTCTTCTTGCCACATCTAAATTTTTACATTCTTTTACAAAGTCAATCGTATAAGCCTTTTGTTGCGTAAAATATGAAGTATTGTAATAAATGTTATCAATAGGATAATTTAAATAATTGCCATCTACACAGGTTCTTTTTAGAGTGGTTGGTTGATTAAATATTGCTGATTTAAAACCCATTTTATACAACGGATTCCAAACGGTATGTTTTTCATTTAAATTAAAATCTCCTAAAATGATAAATTGATCCGTTTGAAATCGTTTAGGGTATGTTTTAAAATTTGAAATCTCCATTTCTGGATGTTTGTTGAAGGTTCGTGCATGCATATTTACCACATAAAAAGAAGCATTATTCTGTTTCCACTCAAACAATGCAATATATGGCTCTCTTTCTATGATGTCTTGAAGTTCTTTGTCTAAAAAAGCCTTTTTTTTAAGTCGTATTTTAGCAGTTTTCCACAAAAAGGCGTAACGTTCACTGACATAACTAGACGAACTTTTTGTAGCATTGCTAATACTATAATCCCAAGTACTGCCGAGTCGATTTAACGCATCTGCAATTCTAGTAACAGCTTTTGCACCAGCAGGGTCTTTTGCAACAATTTCTTGAAGGGCAACCAAATCGAAATCCTTTAAAATTTTAGCAATAACTCCTATTTCTGCATCATTTTTAGAGCCTCCTAAATCTTGTATATTCCAAGTGATAATTTTTAGAGTTATTGCATCAAATTGAGAGGGTTTTTGAAAACCGTGGCAACTTGATTGCAAAAAAAAACAATGTAATAGAATAATAAATAGTGCTTGCTTTTTCATTTGGTGTAATTTTTAAAAAAAAGGCACACATTTATATCTTTCCAAGCGACGGATATTTACGATAAAATCATAAGAAATTGAAAATTCATGAATACCTCCCGTATTTAAAAGTTGAGTAGTATTTACATCATATGAATATCCAAAACGAAAGCCATTCAATCGTATGCCTGCAAATGCCGTTACAGAAGAAATAAATGAACCCTGATTAGTGTTTTTTACAGGGCTTGTAGAAGCTAAAATACCTAGCGAAAATTGATCATCAATGACATATTGTGTTCCAATATCTAATCTATTAAATTGTCCCTGTAACATAAAATTGGTAATCAAAAAAAGCTTACTCATTCCAATAAAATCATTCCTGTAGTTATTAAATACTGGGATTAAAATATTGGAATGTGCAGAGATAAAGATATCTAAAGGAGCGTTTCCGTTCGCAGTTAGAGATATATTCGGTTTGTTTAAATGTTTTATGGTAAGACCAATCCACGAGTCTTCGTTGTTAAATAATACAGAAGAACTAAAATCAAAGAAACTTCTACGCGATTGTAATAACAAAGGATCAATAGTTGAGGTATTAATAATTCCACTGTTTACATTGATTTGGTCTTCTAATAATAGATTTTGAAAACCATAATTTTTCATTCCAAAACCAGCAGAAATACTTGGTCTAAAATACCAAGAATCACTTATTTGAAATGCCATTGAATAGTTAAAATTAATTTGATTAAAACTATAGGTTGATGCACTTTCTGTTTGATTAAGAAAACTAACGCCCAAACCTGTTTTATAGCCTTCAAACCAAGTATCAAAAAACACAAAACTAGAATTGGTTTTAAAAGCAGAATTTCGCCATTGAGATCTATGCACAGTTCCCGTTTTAGAGGATCGTAAAGCTCCAGTAAATGAAGTATTTAAGGTTTCGGGAACTAAAAAATTTTGAGAAAAAATGACGTCTTGAGAACTCATCGTACTTACAGATAAAACTAAAAAACTTAAAATCAGGAAATTTCTCATATTATTTTAGTAATGTTACCGAAGTTGTGGTGGTGATATCTTTATTGTAAAATGTAACTCCCTTTACAACCATGATGTAATTTCCGTTTTCAGCTGGAGTATTTCTTATAGTACCATTCCATCCTTTCAATGTAGTTCCCTTTTCAATATAAATGAGTGTTCCCCAACTATCATAAACAGCCATTTCAATTTCCTTAAACCCTACGAAATTAGGTCTTATAGTCTCATTATATCCATCTCCATTAGGAGTAAAAGCAATAGGGTTAATTAGTGTATAACCAATAGTAATATTCACATCTCTTTCAATAACGTAACTACATCCTGTATCATATTCAACAGTTAATTTTACAGTGTAAATCCCTACAGAATCATAGGTATGAATTGGGTTTTCTTCTTTAATTATTGGGCTTCCATCTCCAAAATCCCAGGTTAGGGTGGTGTAATTACCTGAAGAAAGATTGGTAAATTGAATGGGATCTTCAATGGACAAGTAATCATAGGTGCTTAATGAAAAAGCATTGTATCTAAAATCGGGATCTCCAATTTTAGGGATGTTATTAATTAAAATTGATTTTTCTTTTATGCATCCGTTGTTATCTGTTACAGTTAACACATAAGCCCCTGGTTGAGTAGTGGTCATTATAGTGTTGTTTGTTCCAGAAACAGTTCCTGATGACCAATTGAGAGTGTGTGGTAAAAAACCACCAGACACGATAGCTTCCACTTTTTTAGTGACTGTTTTTGTTTCACAGTTTGTGATAAAGGACTCTACAAAACTAATTTCAATAGGGTCTTGTCTAAAAATAGAAAACGATCTATTTACAATACATCCATTAGCATCTTTTATTGCTACAGAATAATCTCCCTTACCGATATCATTTAAATCTTCGGAAGTTTCGCCAGTACTCCATGTAAAAGTATAAGGAGATGTTCCGCCAGAAACGGTTAAATCAATACTTCCGCTATTTTCGATAGAACAATCTATGGCTTCTGTTACTGTGCTTGATACAGCCATTGCTGGTGGATTGGTAAAAGTAAATGTTTGTTCTATGGGGCATTGGTTGGCATCACTATCTGTGATCAACACCTTGTAAGTACCTGCAGATAAATTATTTCTTTGGACTCCTGCACTTGGGTCATCATCCCAAATAACACTTATTGGAGCAACACCCCCTGTTAATTTCAAATTGATTGAACCATCATTTTCGCCATTACAGGAAATCTGAGTAGCCACAGGAGCTATGAAAAAGATGGGTTGAATAATATCAATAGAAACTTGTTTTACACAGCCATTCGCATCTGTAACTATTCCATTATAAGTACCCGCACTTAAATTAGATTGTGAAAATCCGTTAGCAAAGTTACTCCAAGAAATTTGATAAGGTGCTGCACCACCTGTTACCAATACCTTTAAGAATCCATCAGTTTCTCCATAGCAGCTAACATCTGTTTTAGTAAAATTGATTTCAATTTCAGGAGATTGATTGATAATAATATCAGTACTTGTGGTACATCCTAAATTATCGGTAACCGCAACAGTATAGGTTCCTGCAATTAAATTATTGATATTCTTAGAAGCACTTGTAAAACCATTTGGACCAGACCAATTGTACATATAATCAAAAACACCAGAAGAAATTTCTATACGTGTGCCCCCAGTAACATTAATTGATATAGCGCCAGTAGCATCTCCAAAACATAAAATATCTTGTTTAGTGGTGGTTTCTATATTCAGTCCTTCAGGTTCTGTAAGTACAAATGTTACGTTTATGGTACAATTATTTTTATCGGTAACTTGTAACGTATAGGTTCCTGCGGTTAAATTATTTTGATTTTTTTGATTTGGTATAATTCCACTACCATTAGTAGTTGTCCAATTAAAAGTGTAAGGAGTTGTTCCTCCAGAAAAGGTAACTTCTATAGCCCCATCATTTCCTTGAAAACAAGAAATATTTTTTTCTAAATTTTTAGTAATCTCTAAAAGATCTGGCTGTGTTACTTCCAATTGTTCCGTAATAAAATAACCTTTGCTATCTTCAATTTTTAATGTATAAACACCTGCTCCTAAATTTCCTATATTTCCATTTGTTGAGGTAAACCCATTAGGTCCTGACCAAGAAATCAAATAGGGATTTCCGTTGTTAAAAGGAATTCCTCCTTCAATAGTTGTAGTGATTTTTCCATCATTGGCCTCAAAACAACTAATATTGGTAACTACTGTATTCGAACTAATATTTGGGTTTACAGTAACTTCTAGAACAAAAGGATCTCCTATACATTTTGAGGTTGAAGGTGTTATTGTATAAGTAACCACTATAGGTAAAGTACCTGTATTTTCTAAAGTTTGGCTAATTACATCTTGTGGAATTGTTTCTGCGGATGCTCCTATAATTGAACCTATTGGATTAAAATTAGGTGTAGACCAAGTGTATTTTGTGCCTGTAGGAACAATATTACCCGAAATTGTAGTAGGATTAAAGCGAAAGGTGTCTTCACTGTATATGGTTATTTGTGCATTATTAATATCAGGGATTTGATTTACAATCACCCGAGCGACCTCCGAGACAATTTTGTCACACCCACCAGAGGTAAAAGAGATTTCAGCATAATAAAATTTTTCACCAACGGTATCTGTAGGCGGATTATAAGTTGCGTTAGTTGCATCATTAATTAAATTATTACTAGAGTTCGCATCATTAAAAAACCACTGATAAGTTGGCGTTCCCGTTCCATTTTCATAAGCAACTTCCAAAGGAGTAGCAGCTCCATTCAAACAAATTTCAGAAGAGATGGGTTGTTTGGTAAAATCAGGAGCTTCATTAACAGTTACAGAAGCAAGTTCACTAGTGACAGTACAACCTGATTCTGGTTGAGTAACGATTACATAATAAAAAACAGTTCCAACGGCTGAGGTTGGAGGAGTAAAACTATTACTTGTTGCATCAGAAATTAATGTACCAGAAGTTGTATTGTTATTTGTATTACGATACCATTGGTAAGTTTTGACGGAGGTTGTTCCTCCAGAAACAGTCACTGATAAATCCGCAGGTGTTGCATTTTGACACAATGCTTGTGAAGCAAGAGGTTGCGCATCAATATTTGGGTCAGGAATTACGTTTACTTGATATACCTCACTTTTAGCAAGGTTACAACCATTTCCATTTAGAGAGACTTCAACATAATAGAAAAAGTCACCAGCAGCAGTAAAAGAAGGGGGCGTGTAGGTATTGTTAGTTGCGCTAGGGATCTCAGTTCCGCCAGAATTGATGTTAGTGGTATTTGAAAACCATTTGTAAGTAGGCGTTCCAGTTCCACCCGAAAAAGCAACTTCAAATTCATCAGCAGTTCCTCCTACACAAATAGTTTGTGGGGCAGCCACAGGATTGACGGTTAATTGTTCCACTACATTGACCCGAGCGACCTCCGAGACAATTTTGTCACACCCACCAGAGGTAAAAGAGATTTCAGCATAATAAAATTTTTCACCAACGGTATCTGTAGGCGGATTATAAGTTGCGTTAGTTGCATCATTAATTAAATTATTACTAGAGTTCGCATCATTAAAAAACCACTGATAAGTTGGCGTTCCCGTTCCATTTTCATAAGCAACTTCCAAAGGAGTAGCAGCTCCATTCAAACAAATTTCAGATGGAGTAGGTTGTATGGTTATTAATGGTGAAGGATTGATGGTAATTACAAAATCAAACGGGTCACCCTCGCATCTACCTGAAGATGGAATAACGGTATAGGTTAAGGTTTCGGGATTATTACCACTATTAATGAGTCGTTGAGAAGGAATTCTATCGGTAGTACCATTTGCGGTAAAACCAGTAATATTACCATTTGAAATAGCAGTCCACTTGTATGTTATGGCTGGGTCAATTGGACTAAATATGATTTCTGACGTGTTTTGACCAGAACAAATTTCTTGTTTAGTATTTGCATTTGTAATGGCAGGTTCTTCAAAAACTTCAAAAGTTTGCGTGGTTGTATTTGATACTCCACATTCACTGGTTACTTCAAGAGTCACCTCATATATTCCTGGTGCACTGTAAACAATATCGCCTGGGTCTAAAGTGTTTGCAGTTGTTGGATTTCCTCCGGTGAATGTCCAGTTATAAGTAATATCACCTGTATTTGAAGTGCAATTTTCCACAGTTGCTGTGGGATTTATTGTGGTAGTTCCACAAAAATCGTCAATGGCATCTATAGTTGCTGTTGGTGGTTTTTTTACATCGATAACCTGTGTGCTGGTTTCAGTACCACATCCCGTGACTATGCTTTGTGTAATCGAATATTTACCAGGGTTTTTAAATAAAAATTGTGGATTTTCTGAATTTTCATCTGTTCCATCTGTAAATTCCCAATCTGATGTGCTACCACAATTATCTGCTTTGTAAGAAACGGACCATTTATATTCTGGAGTAGAACATAAATTAATAACATCTACAGTATTTGTGGCAATAGCAATAAAAGGGATACAGCCTTCTAAACTATTTAAATTAAACTGAGAGCTAATTTCGGGTTCTATACAAATCTGTTTGGTGAAAATATCTTTATCAATACCTATACATTTGCCTTGTAATTTAAGTGTAATTGTATATGTTCCAGGAGATGTATATGTATGAGATTGATTTTCCAAGGAACCTGTTAGAAAATTATTGGCGGTATTGTTATCTCCAAAATCCCATAAAAAGCTTACAAGTTTACCATTACAACCTATCTTATCACCAATAACTGATTGATTAATAATATTAATAGTCTGATTAACACAGCCTTTATCAGGAGTGTCAAATTTGGCTTCTGATTCATCCAAAACAGTTATATTATCTACAGTCCAATTCCTTGTAGTGCAGGCATTCTGTATAGTTAGTTTAGCTATAAATTCATTATTGGGTTGATTACAACTAGGTGTTGTATACTGATGGGATAAGTTTAAACCAGCAGAAACTTCAGCATGAGAATATCTATCAGGTGTTGAACCATCTCCGTAATCAACTATATATATACTATCATCAGAATTTTCTTCAAAATTAGTAATTCCAAATTTTAATTCGGGATTAGTTGGACATAAATCGGCAGTATTTCCATCAGCTTCAAAACCTCCAGCAGGTGTACTAACATTTTTTATTTGATAAGTTTTTTCATTTTCACAACCATTAGAGCCAATAGCTTTAATTTTTAAATTAAAAACTCCTGTTTGGGTGTATTCATAATTTAATGATGAGTTAAATTCTTCATTATTAATTGTTGAACTATTCCCATCTCCCCATTCTATTACATATGTTTCTATACAGGATTTATTGTTTGATAGATTTAAAATATTAATTTGATAATTAGGATCAGTCGGTGAGGGGGAATTCGAGCAATTACTGAATCCATTTCCTGAAGAGTCACCAAATTCAATATCTGGTTTTTCCTTTACTGTTATTGTTTGTGTTCTTGAAGTTGAACAACCAAATTTATCGGTAACAGTCAATTTTACAGTGAAATTTCGTGCACCACAACCTAAAGCTTCAAAAACATGACTAGGATCTTTTTGGGTTGATGTTTTTCCATCTCCAAAATCCCACAAATAAGAAAAAGTTCCACTTCCTGTTGAAGCATCATTAAACTGAACTGTTTCACCAGAACATGAATTGTCATTTGTAAACGTAAAAGTAGCAACTGGTGGTGCATTTACTCTAACAGTAACAGATTGACTAGAAATAGTTGTTTCAGTAGCTTCACTGTCTTTTATTTTAATCAGTTTATACTCAAAAGTACCTGCAGCACTTTTGGCATCAAAATTTAAAGATACTGTTGTAGCATCACCAGTAGTAGAAATATTTGTTTCTGCACCTGTATTTATTTGATAGGTAAACGTAAAAGGAGCTTTGCCTTCAATCGCTTCAAATATAATTTGTGTTCCTTCCCCAATACAAACTTCTGTTTTGTTTGCACGAATAGTTCCTGAAAGCGCATTGAAATAGTCAAAGAGCGACTTGAAAGGAAACATTCCATAAACATTCAGTACAAGCCCACTAAGGATTATAAAAGTAACTATATGAGCTTTAAAACTCGATATTTTTTGGAAGTAGTTTTTTAAGTACATGTTTGGATAAGCAATTCCAAATTCAAAAAATGGTTCTTAGCAGGTAAACTAAAATGGTTTGTTGAAAGGGTTGCAATTTTTTTGATTAATTTTTCATAAATAGTTCGAACGAATGTAATGATTTTTGACATACAATTTCATATTTCTTGAAAAAGTATGCAATTTTTTTGTTTGCTTCCAAATTGAAGTAAATGGTTGTTCATGATTTTAGTTTTTAATTTGGTTACTTATTGAAACCAAACATACCTTGAATAAGAAACAAAACTTTACGGGAAACCGTAAGGTTTTGTTTAATAACAATTTCCCCTCTTAATATCTATCCCCCTAAAGATTTTTAAAGCAGAAATCTTACACAAAAATAACTTCCTTCCAAAAAGTTATTTTACGGATATCCGTAATAGAAGAAAAAAAATAAAATGAATTTAAATTAATCCTAAATCTTTAACAATAGCCACTAAGTGGATGGCATTATTTGCTTTGAATTGAATGCGAAGTTTGTTCAGGCGTTTTTCTATAGAGCTTAGACTATTAGGTGATCTATTTTCATTTTTAAAATGTGCGCTAATTTCCTCTTGAGAAAGTCCATTAGATAGCAATTTTATCAATAAAATATCAAAATCTTCTATTTCTAGGTCATTTTTAGGACTTAATGCTGGCTTCAATTGAGGAGATACATAGATTTCATTTTTATAAACAGCATGTATAGCGTTTTCCAACTCTACTAAACCTTGTCTTCCTTTGCATACATACCCATTTGTTTGATGTACATTCATTAAAAAACGAACTTTTTGAAGTCGGTCATCTACAGAATACACAATGATTTTAAGATGCGGGTACTCTTTTTTCAGCGCGATAATTAACTCTTTACCAGAGGTATATTTTTGCTCTCTGTGGTCTTTTACAAAGGATAAATCTGTGATAAATAAATCGAAAGGATCTAAGTCTAATTGTGTCCTTTTAATTTTAAGACAAGCGTCATCACAATATTGTGCTTGTTCTGCATGTTTAATTTTCAGACTTTTAATTACAGATAACACCCCTTCATTGGTGCAGCCTAAATCATCAGAAACTAGAACTTTTTTAAACATATTACACTATGATTTTTGCCTTAAATCCCTCATTAGGATGAGATTCAAATATAATTGTTCCGTTGTTAGCTTGTATTCGGTTTTCCGTATTTTGTAGGTCATTTCCTTTTTTAAGAATACAACCCACACCATTATCACTATAATTGATAGTTAATTTTTCATCCTGATCAAAAGCTAAAACCCGATAGCGCGGATTTATAATCCGTGCACAAAACAATTTTCATCACAAATTAAGCACTAAAACCTCCAATTCATAATCTAACCCAGCATAGTTTCTTGCGGTGCTAAAATAATAATCTTGTGGTTTTTTATGGTAAATATATCAATTTTTTAAATACTTTGCGCGCACAGATTGCAAATCTGCGCTATCGACCGTTGAACATATCCGAGCGGTCGGGGCAGTAATTGATTAGTGTGGATACGAGGAGACGCTCGCACTAGCGTGGAATACATGTCACTCTATTGTTGATGTATGTCACTTTATTGTTGATGTATGTCACTTTATTGTTGATGTATGTCATTTTATTGTTGACGCATGTCGCTCTATTGCTGACGCATGTCGCTCTATTGCTGACGCATGTCGCTCTATTGCTGATGTATATTGTTTGCGGAACACTCCAACAATAGAGCGTCAAGAAGTTACCATAAAGCAGCAAAAAGTAACAATAAGACAGCAAGAAGTAACCATAAAGCGACATTTATCTAACATGAAGCAACTTGTTGTAACCTCAAAGCGGAATGTGTTAAAGGAAAAGCGGAATGTTTTGAAGTTTTGGGGTGGAGGGCATAGATTTCAAATCTGTGCTATGATTTTTTTAATTTTACACACTTTTTGAGATAGTGTCAACTCCATGGCTCATGCACTAAGCTGCGACCCTTTTTTCAACAAAACCATTTAAACGTTGTAAAAGAAATGGGGTTTGCTGCCCATTTTCGCTATAATTGGATGGAACCCATTGTATATAAAACGATTTTATACATTCCTTAGATGCTGATTGGCGGTTTTACTCTTGAAGATGTTTTTATTGTTCACTTTATTTCCATTGCTATTGGTCATTTAAATCACGCCAATTTGGGTTGGGATTACGGTTTTCTGAAGTATATATTTAATAATCCAAAAATGCACATTTGGCATCATAGCAAAATTTTACCCAATAAAAACGGTATCAATTTTGGCATTTCATTAAGTTTGTGGGATTATCTTTTTAAAACCAGTTTTATTCTAGCATACGGACGAGATATTGAATTGGGTTTTGATGATGAAAATAGCTTTCCCAAAGACTTTGTTAATCAAGAATTCTACCCATTTCAAAAATAATTTGTCAGGTTTTCTAATTTTTGAAGTCTATTTTCCAAATAATTAATATCAAAATGAAAAAATCAATTTTACTTTTAACGCTCGTCTCTTTTATTTCTTGTAGCAAATCCAATGCAGCAATTCCAGAAATCGCTTATGGCACACAAACCCAAATTACTACTGATGGAAAAACCATCGATCACAAACAATGGAACGATTTATTGCAAAAACACGTTTCTAGCAAAGGAAATGTTGATTATGAAGGGTTCCAAAAAGATGCAGCAACTTTGCAATCCTATTTGAATTTATTAGCTAAAAATCTTCCTGAAAAATCGTGGTCAAAAAACGCCGTACTTGCCTACTGGATAAATGCTTATAATGCTTACACCGTCAAATTAATTTTAGATAATTATCCAATAAAAAGCATAAAAAAAATAGACAGTCCTTGGGATGCGACCTTTTTTACTTTAGGAAACAAAAAATATAGTTTAGGCGAAATTGAACATAAAATATTGCGTAAAATGAACGAGCCAAGAATTCATTTTGCTATCAACTGCGCTTCGTTTTCCTGTCCAAATTTAGCAAATGAAGCATACACAGAAACGGAATTGGAGAAACAATTAGAAACTGCCGCAAAATCATTCGTGAATGATAAAACTAAAAATACAATTACACCAGATAAAATAGAAATTTCAAGTATTTTCGATTGGTTTTCGGGCGATTTCAAAACCAAAGGAACATTGATTGATTTTCTAAATAAATACAGTACAATAAAAATCAATAACAGTGCTAAAGTGAAATACAAAGACTACAACTGGAACTTGAATGAATAAAATTTCTATAATCATTCCTATATTCAACGAAGTCGATGCAATCCATCGACTTTTGTTGCATATAGAAAATACAATATCAAAAACTATTGATTACGAAATTATTGTGGTTGACGGTGGCAGTACCGATGGTTCACAAAAGGAAATTCAAAATCATCAAAAAACACTACTTGTTCATTCTGAAAAAGGACGAGCAAAACAATTAAATACTGGAGCAAAAGTAGCTTCTGGAAATGTATTGTATTTTTTGCATTGCGATAGTTTTCCTCCCAAAAACTTTGACTTATATGTATTGGAACAAGTTCAAAAAGAAAATAAAGCTGGTTGTTTCCGTATGAAATTTGACCATTCACATCCAGTTTTATTTGTTTCTCAATGGTTCACCAGAGTAAATCACATTTCGTGTCGTGGTGGCGACCAATCCTTATTTGTTACCAAAGAATTATTTAATGAAATTGGTGGTTATGACGAGAGTTATATCATTTATGAAGACAATGAAATTATAAAACGATTGTATCAAAAAGGAAAGTTCGCAGTCATTCCAAAATACCTGATTACTTCTGCCAGACGATACCGAGAAAATGGAGTTTGGACATTACAATATCATTTTACAGTTATTCATCTAAAACGACGATTGGGACATTCTGTTGAAAGTATGTTGGATTATTACAGAAAAAAGGTAAAATAGTTTGTCAGGAAATCACAATAGGTAAGTCTAATATTGCATCAAAACAAACCCTCTTATGGAAAACATTGTTATTATAGGTAACGGAATTTCGGGCGTTACACTCGCTCGTCATATCCGAAAACAATCCAATCATAAAATTACCATTATCTCTTCGGAAACAGAATTTTTCTTTTCCCGAACGGCGCTGATGTATGTTTTTATGGGACATATGAAGTTTGAACACACCCAACCTTATGAAAATGATTTTTGGAAAAAAAACAATATCAATTTAATAAATGCTTCAGTTGAACACGTAAATACAAAAGAAAAAGCACTTATTTTAAATGATGATACTGTTATCGTTTATGACAAATTAGTAATTGCAACAGGTTCAAAACCTAACAAGTTTGGCTGGCAAGGTCAGGATTTAAAAGGCGTTACAGGTTTGTATCATAAGCAAGATTTAGAAACTTTGGAAGCTTTTTCGCCAACTTGCAAACGAGCGGTCATTGTTGGTGGTGGTTTAATCGGAATTGAACTTGCTGAAATGCTCCGTTCTCGCAATATTCCTGTTACTTTTTTAGTTCGTGAAAAGAGTTTTTGGGATGCTGTCCTGCCTTTCGGCGAAAGCCAAATGATCAATCGCCATATTCTTGAACATCATATTGATTTGCGATTAGAAACGGGTTTACTCAAAATCCTTTCAGATGAAAATGGCAATGCAAGAGCCGTTGTAACCGATAAAAACGAAACCATCGAATGCCAAATTGTGGGTTTAACCGCTGGTGTTTCTCCCAATATCGATTTTCTTAAAAACTCGGGAATTGAGTTAGGTCGAGGCGTTAAAGTCAATCGTTTTTTGGAAACCAACATCAAAAACATTTATGCCATTGGAGATTGTGCCGAGCAATACGAAGGCATTGGTTTACGCCGTCCAATAGAAGCCGTTTGGTACACCGGCAGAATGATGGCTGAAGCATTGGCACAAACATTAACTGGTAATCCTACACAATACAATCCTGGGCATTGGTTCAATTCTGCTAAATTCTTGGACATAGAATATCAAACTTACGGTTGGGTTTGGGCACACAAAAAAGACTACGAAGAACAATTTTATTGGGAACATTCTTCGGGCAAAAAAGCCATTAGAATTTCGTTCCACAAAGAAACTAGAGTATTTCTAGGTATCAATACTTTTGGAATAAGAATGCGTCACGAGTTTTTTGATAAAGTGCTTACCGAAAATCAATCCGTAGATTATGTTATTCATCATTTGGCGGAAGCTAATTTCGATCCTGAATTTTTTACCTCACACAAAAAAGAAATCCAAGAACAATTTGTAAAACAATTTGTAGGATTAAAAACGGTTTAATTATGAGCAAATCAGCACAAAATATTTCCATAGCTTCACATCAAAATAATGGGCTAAATACATTGCAAAAGTTAGGTTTAGCCATTGGTTTCATTGGACTATTCATTTTAATAGTAGCTTTTTATAATGTTAGTTTTCCAAATAAAAACCTTTGGTTATCAATCTCCATAACATCAATTTTAGCAGGTATTGTTGTCTATGCAAGAAGCACTTACTTGTCTCGTCCGGAAGGCATCAGCAACAATGGTCTTTTTCATAAATCATTGACTAATAAAGGAGTTCTTGCTTGGATAATTGGTGTTTTATTGACTTCATTTTATGTGGCTTTATACTGGTTTCCAAAATATTTAGGATTGGGCGAAAATGGCAATGCAAATTCAGGAATTGTTGGCTTTTTCGACCCATTAAGTTTAGTGTTGAATGGCAAAATTGCCAGTCAATGGTTTGTTTACGGAACGCTTTACACCGTTGCAATTTTGGGTCTAGGTTACAAATTCATTCTAAAATATAGACATAATAAATACCAATTAGTTCGTACGATTTCTGTAATGTTCTTCCAATTGGGGTTTGCATTTTTAATTCCTGAAATCCTGGAAAAACTAAATCCTGGAAAGGAATATTTTGCCAAAGACTTGAAAAATATGTGGCCGCTTAATTATTATTTCTTCAATGATTGGCATTTGAAAGGACTGTTAAACGGTGGAAACTTGGGAATGTTTATGCTCGTTTTTGGTATCGCAATGATATTTATTATTTCTCCTATTTTGACATACTTCTACGGAAAACGTTGGTATTGTTCTTGGGTTTGCGGTTGTGGTGGCTTGGCTGAAACAGCGGGAGACAGCTTCCGGCATTTATCCAATTCAACACAAAAAGTTTGGAAAATTGAACGTTGGATGATCCATTCGGTTTTAGTGTTTTCGTTTGTGATGACTATTGCTGTTATCTTCACATTTTTGTCCAATAATCCAGAAATGAGCTTCATTACTAAAGACCAATTTATTTATGGTATCGTGGCTTTTCTAGTTGTATTCACGGGTGCTTTATACCTATTTAAACGCAACGATTTAGATACTGATGCTCAATTTACTATGATTACATTGGTTGCTATAATCATTATTTCTATAATGATCAATTTCTTTTCAGGAAGTCAAAATATTCTTTTCATAGACAGTAATTCACTTCGTGAATGGTATGGCTTTGCTATTGGTTCAGCTTTTAGTGGTGTTATTGGCGTGGGTTTTTATCCGTTATTAGGAAATAGGGTTTGGTGCCGTTTTGGTTGTCCAATGGCAGCTATTTTAGGATTGCAACAACGCTTGTTTTCGCGATTTAGAATTACGACCAATGGTGGTCAATGTATTTCTTGTGGCAATTGTACTACACATTGCGAAATGGGAATAGACGTTAGAAGTTATGCCCAAAAAGGCGAAAATATTGTGCGTTCTTCTTGTGTGGGTTGTGGTATTTGTTCGGCTGTTTGCCCTCGTGGTGTTTTAAAATTAGAAAATGATGCTGAAGAAGGAAGGATAAATGCGAATGAAATTCTATTGGGTAATGATGTGAATTTAATGGATTTGATTAATAATCAAAAGTAAATGACAAAAATTAGTGTAATCATTCCTGCTTATAACGAAGAAAAAGCCATTGCAAATGTTATTCGAGAAATTCCTAAAATAGTTTCGGAGATTATTGTAGTCAATAACAATTCTACAGATAATACAAGCAGAATAGCTTTTGAAAATGGTGCAACCGTACTTTCTGAAAAAAGAAAAGGATACGGATACGCTTGTCTCAAAGGACTGGAATACATCGCACTCCAAGAAACCAAACCCGACATTGTTGTTTTTCTTGATGGCGATTATTCTGATTACCCTGACGAACTGACAAAATTAATTGACCCGATTATTAATAAAAATATAGATTTTGTAATTGGTGCACGAGTTGCATCTCTTCGAGAAAAAGGTTCAATGACACCACAACAAGTCTTCGGAAACTGGTTGGCAACTTTCTTGATGAAATTATTTTTTAATTCAAAATTCACCGATTTAGGTCCGTTTCGTGCCATAAAATATGACACGCTTTTAGATTTGAATATGCAGGACAAAACATACGGTTGGACAGTTGAAATGCAATTAAAGATTTTAAAAAAACACATTCCTTACACGGAAATTCCTGTTCATTACAAAAACAGAATTGGCGTTTCAAAAGTTTCCGGAACGGTAAAAGGAACTGCAATGGCTGGAATAAAAATAATAGGTTGGATTTTTAAATACGCTTTTAAATAAAATGGCACTACTCTCATACATCGCTCTCTTTCTCTATAGCTTCGCTATTCTGTTGGTTTTTTTCTATGGATTGGCTCAATTTAACTTGCTCATCAATTACTTAAAAAGTAAAAGACAAATTGATAATTGCCAAAAATTCAATTTTACAAACCCGACCGAAATTCCTCTCGTAACCATTCAACTGCCTATTTTCAATGAAAAATATGTGTTGGAACGATTGCTTACAACCATTGCAAAACTAGATTATCCAAAAGGAAAACTCGAAATTCAAGTGCTTGACGATAGCACTGATGACAGCATTTCTCTCAAACCGAAGAATTAATAAACGGAATGGGAAGTTTGAGTGCTTCTCATTTCTCTAATTATCCGCCAATCAATCAATTGTTTTTTGCAATTGCAGGATTTTTGAGTAATCATTTCATTATGGGTTCAGTAGTAATTCTAAGGATAATAATCATTGCTGCTGATTTCGGAATGTTATATTTCGGAATCAAATTATTGGAAAGATTAGGATTAGAAAAACACCCCATTTTTTGGTATCTATTCTTCATTTTGAAGGCGTAATGTTGTTCTTTTTCGTTTGGAGTATGTACTTGTTACATCAAAACAAATGGAAAACAGTGGCTCTAATTCTAGCCTTATCCGTTTCAATCAAATTATTACCATTATTATTCCTGCCTTTATTTTTTCAAAAACTGGGGTTCAAAAAAAGTATCGGTTTTTACAGCATTGTCATTGATGTAAATATAGAGCTGTTCTTGCCATTCCTATCTTCAGAATTGATCGCAAATTATTTAGAAACTATTGTCTTATGGTTCACCAATTTCGAATTCAATGCCAGTATTTATTACCTAATTCGAGAAAATGGTTTTTGGATAACAGGCTACAATATCATTCAAATTACTGGTAGAATTATGCCAATACTAATCATTACGTATATTATTCATCAAGCACTCAAAGGAAACAACAGAACCACACTTCATTTATTCCAAAGTTTTCTGTGCGTTTTAAGTGTCTATTTTTTTACTTCCTCGTCCGTTCATCCTTGGTATATCATTAATTTGGTTTTAATTGGTGTTTTTACAAAATACAAATACGCTTTGGTTTGGAGTTTAACCGCTATTTTGAGTTATAATACCTACTCTAATCCGGAGTTTAAAGAGAATTTTTGGGTAATCGAATTAGAATATTGTTTTGTCTTTCTATTTTTATTGTACGAGAAAAAGTCCTTTTTGAGGTCTAAAAAAATAGTATCTTTGGACTTTTAAAGTAACAGACAACAGGATTTATGGAAGTTATCAAAGAAAATTCAAAAATTGTACTCGAAAATTGGGTTCATCAGTTTAGCGACGAACTTTTTTCTTGGGCATTATACAAAACCTCATCAAAGGAGACCGCTGAAGATTTGGTTCAGGAAACATTTTTGGCAGCATTTCATAAAATAGATACTTTTCAAGGCAAAAGCCAACCTAAAACTTGGCTGTTTTCTATTTTAAATAATAAAGTGATTGATTATTATCGTTTGAGTGCCAAAACCACGAAAAAAACCTTTAGTATCTCTGAAAATAGCGGTTATGAACTTTCCGATGGATTATTCAATGAAACCGAAAACTGGAAGAATAACGACATTAACCCGATTTGGGATCAGGAAGAAGAATTGCTGGACAATCCGGAATTCAACATCATAATGCAGGACTGTATGGATGATTTGCCTCAAAAATGGAAATTTGCAGTGACTTCCAAATATTTAACAGATAAAAATGCAGACGAAATTTGTCAGGAATTAGAAATTACAGTGTCTAATTATTGGCAGATTGTACATAGAGCAAAACTACTCTTAAAAAAATGTTTAGAAATGAAATGGTTGTAATAATCCTTAAAAATTTAAAGTAATGCTGATGCAAAAAATAATGAATATGATGGTAAACTCTTGTAAGAAAACAACAGAGTTGATAGACAAACAGCTATTTACACCATTAACAGCGAAAGAAAAAATGCAATTGCAAGTACACAAATCAATGTGTAAAACTTGTACTGCTTACGAGCACCAATCTAAATTTATTGATACTGCTATTGGTAAACTGTTTACAGGTAAGTTAAAAGTAAATATAAAAATGCCAGAAAAAAAGAAGAATAAAATTTTGGAAGAAATTAAAAATTCATAAAGGACAAAATTGTTTATTTAAGAAAAAACACTACAAGAAATTGTGGTGTTTTTTTTTGCTTTACTGTCTAAAATTTGAATATAAAATACTAAAAACCCATTAAAAGAAAGCCAAAAAACATATTTCTGTTTTTTTTAAAATTTTATTGTCAGGAATTAAATAAACGGTTGTCTATTCATTCAGTTAAACAAAATTTAAAATAAACTTAAATGACAACCAAAAAGAAAATTCTAGTTATCCTATCTGTAGGAATTATAATTGCGGTGGCAGTGGCACTATACATGTTCAACAAACCTGCCAGAGATGTTCAAGCTACCAAAACTGATTTCAGCTACAAAGCAAGCGAAATCGTAAACGAGTATCTTACTGACGCTAAAAAAGCAAACGACAAATACCTGGATGAAGAAGGCAACTCCAAAGTTTTAGAAATTACAGGAACCGTTGCTGAAATATCAGAGGATTTCAATAATCAAAAAGTAATTCTAATCAAAGCAGCTGCTGACAAAGCTGGCGTAAGTGCTACGTTTACAAAAGAAACCAATTCTCATACCGAAAACATAAAAGTTGGCGACGAAATTACTGTTAAAGGGGTCATTCGTTCTGGTGCTTCTTTTGATGCCGATTTAGAAATGTATGAAAACGTAATTTTAGATAAAAGTGACATTGTGTCCAAGTAAATAAGTAAACAACAAATAATTAAATTTAAAAAATGAAAAAAGTATTCTTAACAATCATCGCTTTAGTAATCATTTCACTAACAGCTGTAGCTCAAAAACAAACGACTACAAAAACACATTTTAAATTCTTTTCTACAACGCCAGCCGAAAATATTGAGGCAAACAATTATGCGTCTGTTGGAACAATCGATCCAAGTACAGGAGATATTGTTTTCTCGGTACCAATGCAAAGTTTTGAATTTGAAAAAGCCTTAATGCAAGAACACTTCAACAGTAAAAAGTTTTTGAACACCAAAACCAATCCAAAAGCGAAACTAACTGGAAAAATTGTCAATCTTGACAAAGTGAATTTCAAAAATGATGGTTCTTATACTGCGGATATTGAAGGCGATTTAACCATAAACGGAGTAACAAACCCAATTAAAGAAAAAGCTACAATTTCTGTAAAAGACGGAAAATTAAGCCTAGACTCTAAATTTAATCTTACATTAGCTGATTATAAAGTAGCTTTTAAAGGTGGAAAACCATCAACAAATATTGCCAAAACAGTTGAGGTTACGGTATCAGTAAATTATTAATTTCTTTTTTTCTCAAATCCTATACCCGTTATCTTATAAAATAATGGGTATTTGATTTTAATTTAAAAACAATCAAAATGGCACATTTAAAATTAGAGAACAATCCAGTTTCTCCACTATCACAAGAACTTTTTGACAAAACCCAAAAAGGTTTAGGGTTTGTACCCAATATGTATTTAAAAATGGGAAACAACCCAGCATTATTAGATGCTTACACTTATTCTTACAACAGTTTTAGAGCAAATTCAGGTTTTTCTGCTGTGGAGCAAGAAGTAGTGTTTCTTTCAGTAGCTTATGAAAACAATTGCGAATATTGTATGGCGGCCCACAGTTTTGTGGGAGATATGATGACTAAAGTTCCTACTGAAGTAACAGATGCAATCCGTGATGGAAAACAAATTCCTGATACAAAATTAGCGGCTTTATCAAAACTAACTCGTTCCCTTACCGCCACTCGAGGTAATGTTACTCAAGCCGAAGTCGATGAGTTCTTGGCAGCAGGTTATACCGAAGTTCACGTTTTGGGCATTATTTCCGGAATTGCTGTAAAAACAATGAGTAACTATTCCAATCATATTACAAACCCCGAAGTAGATGCTGCTTTCGCAGGCAGAACTTGGAAAAAATAAAATACCACATTTTTTCAAAAGCCAATACAGACTAATCTTTGTATTGGCTTTTTTAACAAAAATGAAATAGTATAAAATGAAAGCAAAAGAGTTCAAAATTTCAATCATAACTGCATTAATTGTGACAAGTTATATGACTTTCATAATAATTGTGGTTAATATAGGTTTTGTATATAACTTTCTTTTTATTTGGTTACGCAGTTGGTTCATTGCTTTTGTTATTGCCACACCTTCAATACACGTTGTTGCTCCTTATATTAAGGAGAAATCGAATAAAAAGAAACTCTAGCTTTATTAACTTTATAAAAAAACAATACAGAATAATTGCTGTTTTGGTTTTTTTAGTGACTTTAGTGACTAATAACTACAATCTATGTCAGGAAACCAAAACACTTTCGTCTATACATTTAAAATAATATAGAATTATAATATGGCACTCATTAAAACCATAGAACATCACGAAGCAACTGGCAGATTAAAAGAAATCTATGATGATTTAATTCAAAAAAGAGGTAAACTTGCCGAAGTACATAAAATTCAGAGTTTGCGCCCTGAAAGCATTGTAAAACATATTGATTTGTATATGGAAATTATGTTTTCAAAATCAGAACTTTCAAGGGCAGAGCGCGAGATGATGGCGGTAGTAACATCCGTTGCAAATAAGTGTCAGTATTGCCAAATTCATCATTCGGAAGCATTGAATAATTATTGGAAAGATGACTATCGCATAGTGCATTTAAGAAGCAATTACAAGAAAGCACAACTTTCTGAAAAAGAGCTTTTACTTTGTCAATTTGCCGAAAACCTAACATTAAAACCCTATGATTTCAAAGAACCGGAATATGTAAATAAACTCAAAGAAATTGGATTGTCGGATGCTGCGATATTAGATGCAACATTGGTGGTGGCTTATTTCAATTTTGTCAATCGAATGGTTCTAGGATTGGGAGTAATTTTAGAAAATAACGGTGGAACAGGTTATAAATATTAAAAGAAGAACAAATGAAAACCTATTGTCAAGAAAATTTAAACGAAATAAAAAAGGTATTATTTCAATTAACTAATGAGCAATACGACCATAAAGCTATTTTGCTTTCGCAAGCATCAATCGGTCAGCACGTTCGTCATATTCTCGAATTTTACCAAAGTATTTTAAATAGTTTAGAAACAAAAACCGTGAACTATGATAATAGAAAAAGAAATCTTTTAATTGAAACGGATTGCCAATATGCTATCCAAATTATTGACGAAATCAACACCTCTTTGGCACTTGATATTCTTGATGAAAATTATGTTTTACAAGGTAATTTTTGTGCAGAGGAAGGCAAACAAACACAAATTCAAACTTCACTTTTTAGAGAATTAGCGTATTGTTTAGAACACAGCATTCATCATCAGGCATTGATAAAAGTAGGTTTATTAGAATTAGATCGCCTAAACTTTATTGATGAAACTTTTGGTTTGGCTCCAGCTACAATTAGACATAGAAAAGTATGTGCACAGTAAGTTTTGTTCCGTTACAAAATGGGGTTGTTTTGACATCTAACAGAGATGAAAAAATCTACCGTACAACCATTGCCCCAAAAGTTTATACTGAAAATGAAATAAAACTACTGTATCCAAAAGACGAAAAAGCAGGCGGAACTTGGATTGTGGCCAAAGAAGACGGAACTACTATTATTTTGCTCAACGGAGCTTTCATAAATCACCAAAAGAAACCAAATTATAGCAGAAGTAGAGGCGTAATTTTGATGGAAATCATACAGGCAAAAAAGCCATTACTCCATTTTCAAGAAATGAATTTGGATAATGTAGAACCTTTTACACTGATTATATTTCAAAATAATACATTGACTGAAGTAAAATGGGATGAAGTCGAAAAACACGTTATTGATAAATCTATTAAAAAACCACATATTTGGTCATCTGCCACTTTGTATAATCGCATTCAAAGAATTAAAAGAAAACAATGGTTTGAAGATTTTTGCAGACACAATATGCCATTATCAAAAGATAAAATTCTTTCGTTTCACACCAATACGCGAGTAACAAATACCGAATATGGTTTAGTCATCAATCGTGAAGATAAAACCAAAACAGTAAGTATTACTCAATTGTTGTTAAAAAACGACAAACTCGAAATGACCTACATTGATAGAATAAACAACACAACAATAGAAAAAATAGCGTTTTGAGAAAACTAAAAAACAGCATTCATAAACTCTTAAATTGGGAATATTGGAACACCAATGTGGTTTATTTTCCAATATTTTTCTATTGGATTTATTTGAGCATCAAAGCACGTTCATTAGGTTTTTTTAATGCCAGTAACCCACGAATTATAAATGGTGGATTTGCCTTGGAAAGCAAGAAAGAAATTTATGATCTCATTCCAAAACAATACTATCCGGACACTTTATTTTTCAAAGCCAATCAAAAACTGGAAACCATTATAAATACTATTGAAAAGGCAAATATTCAATTTCCGTTTATCATAAAACCCGATATGGGATTACAAGGGCTTCGGGTCGAAAAAATTCATTCTTGGAACGAGTTAACCACCTATTTACAAAAAACCGATTATGATTTCTTGGTTCAAGAATGCATCACATATCCGTTAGAAATAGGTATGTTTTATTACAGAATGCCAAACGAAAATAAAGGCACAATCACTGGAATTGTATATAAAGACTTCCTGATTGTAAAAGGAAACGGAACAAACACCATACAAGAACTCATTGAGCAAAACCCTCGATTTGCTTTACAACTTGATACTTTAAAACGAAAGTTTGGAGATAAATTAAACGAAGTTTTACCAAAAGACGAAACACTCAATTTAGTGCCTTTTGGCAATCACGTTCGAGGCAGTAAATTTACCGATGTAAGCCATTGGATAAACGAAAAACTAACCAAAACGGTCAACGAGATTTGTCTCCAAATTCCTGATTTCTACTTCGGAAGATTAGATATTATGTTCCAATCTCGTGAAGATTTAGAGCAAGGTAAAAATTTTTCCATCATTGAGCTCAATGGTGCCGGAAGCGAACCAACTCACATTTATGACCCCAAACATTCCATTTTTTTTGCTTGGAAGGAAATCATCAAACATTATGATATTTTATACAAAATAAGCACTTTTAACCGTCAAAAAGGACATGCCTATTTGAATATCAAACAATCCAGACAATTAGTAATTGATAATAAAAAACTAACCAATTACTTAAAAGCCATTTCATAAAAATGAAGTTGTTAGATAAAATAGCACCCAAAAAAAAACCTCTTTTATTAGGAATTCTTATCAGTTTGATGGGGTCGCTGCCTTTGGGTTATATTAATGTTATCGGTTTACAAATTTTGTTGGAAAAAGGCAATTGGGCAATAGTTTCGTTTATTTCAGGGATTGTATTCATCGAATTTTTTGTTTTGAAAATAGTAAGTTTTGGGGCAAAATGGTTGGTAGAACAAAAGAAATTAGTACTGTTCATTGATGTGTTTACGATTGTATTTTTTACAACAATTGCAATTTATTTCATTAAAAACATAGGCAACGATAAAAATTTTAGCTTGTCGCAATTGCAATTGGCACAGTTTCCTTTCATTTTGGGATTGCTTTTGAATAGTTTAAATTTTATTCAATGGCCATACTGGTCAGGAATTTACATTTACTTATTTCGTACCGAAAAATTAGATCCTCATTGCAACGATAACAGCTTATTTATTATGGGAGCAATGATCGGAACTTTGGCAGGAATGTTACTATTTGCACACACTGTGAAATACTTTTTGGTCGAAAATAAAATTGAAATAAGCCAATATCTCAATCCAATATTTGCCACATTATTTTTGGTTTTGGCAATCGGTCAGATTGGAAAATTATTTTGGAAAAAGGAAAAAAACAAAAAAAATAATGCAAACTGTTTCAAATAACTAAAATGAAGACAATTAACGAAGTAAACGGATTAAACGTTGGGGGAAATGCTCCAAATTTTAGTGCTTTGGATATATACGAAAACAGATACTCCTTATCTGATGCTTTATCAAAAGGCGAAGTGCTTCTCATTTTTATTCGTGGTCAATGGTGTCCGTTTTGCAACAAACACCTGAAAGAAATTCAAGAGAATTTACCGTCTATTTACCAAAAAGGGGCAAGTGTCGTGGTGGTTTCTCCAGAAAAATCAGAATTTATCAAAAAAACTATCGAAAAAACAGGAGCAGAATTCACTGTTTTATACGATGCGGATTATAAAATCGCCAAAGCTTACGATGTGCTTTTCAAGCCAAAAACAATACTTCGTGTAATGTATAACGTAGTTCTTGGTGCCAAACTCAAAGAAAGCCATTCGGACGAAACCGAGCAATTACCAGTTCCCGCAACCTATATAATTTCTAAAGACGGAAAAATTAAATGGAGACAATTCAATCCAAATTACACCAAACGTTCTCAAATAAATGATATTCTCGAGAATCTAACTTAATTTTTTTTGAAATGAAAAATAAACAGTTATAATATTATTTTTCACAACAGCATCGCCGCGGGAAAGACTATCCTGAAAGTTAACAATATTGAAAACTTTGAATGCTTTCTAAGATTAATAGAAATAGACATTCAATCCGTAAAATTAATGTCGTAAATTAAGGTAATTATTTGCGGCATTTTTTGTTTGTCAGGATTTAACAATTTGTTTGTCTATTAAAAAGCTAACAAACATTTCTAAAATGAAACATACAACAAAATTGCTTTTCTGTTTTACCTTCCTATTTATAGTACATTCCTGCGCGACTTTTGATATAGTTCAAACAACAAATTCACAACCTGAAAATGATTTGTCGGGAACTAATATTTATCTTATTGGTGATGGTGGAAAATTAGAAAACGGTCAATCGTCAGAAGCATTGAATGCTTTAAATGAAAAAGTAAAAAATTCCAAAAAAGAAGACGTCCTGCTATTTTTGGGCGATAATATTTATCCAAAAGGAATGCCAACTTCCAACAACGAAGAAGCCAAAAAATCCTTGCAAGCCCAAATTGACGTAGCTCAAAATTTTAAAGGCAAAGTAATTTTTATCCCAGGAAACCACGATTGGTATTCAGGAATTGACGGCTTGAAAGAAGAAGAAAAAATGGTAGAAAAGGTTTTGGGAAAAAAAAGTTTTTCGCCTCAAAACGGTTGCCCTTTAGAAAGTTTTGAAGTTTCAAAAGAGATTGTAATTATTACGGTCGATAGCGAATGGTATTTGAACGATTGGGATAAACATCCAAAAATAAATGATAATTGTGATATAAAAACACGCCTGAAATTCTTTGACGAATTCAAATCTTTGGTCAATAAAAATCAAGGAAAAACCATCATTTTAGCAATGCATCATCCGCTGGAAACCAACGGAAATCACGGTGGTCAATATGCTTTTGATATTTTAAAAACACCTTTAAACATTTTAAGAAGAACATCTGGAGCAAGTCCAGCAGACAGTAATTTTCCGCTTTACAGAGAACTTTCGAACAAAATCACGACTATTTTGCAAGAATACAAAAACGACGTGATTGTTGTTTCGGGACACGACCATAATTTGCAATATTTGGTACATAAAAACATTCCGCAAATCATTAGCGGTTCGGGTTCAAAAGTAAATTCGGTGCGTCATTTCAAAAACGATACAACAACTTTTGGTTACGCTAGTTTGGGATATTCGATTTTGAATATTCAACCTCAAAAACAAGAAGTTTTGTTTTTTGATGCCAAAAACAATTTGCTAAAATCCAAAATTATTCGAGAAATAAAAAACGAAAATACTGTTCAAAATATTGATTTCCCAAAAGAAAAAAACATTGCCGCATCTATTTACACCAAAAACACCGACGAAAAATCGAGAGCTTTCAATTCGTTTTTCGGCAATCATTATCGTCAATTATATTACACAAAATACAATTTTCCGGTGGTCAATCTCGACACACTTTATGGTGGTTTGAAACCAGTGAAATTAGGTGGCGGCAACCAATCGGTTTCCTTACGACTAGAAGACAAGGATGGAAAAGAATATGTAATGCGTCGTTTGCGGAAAAGTGCTGCACAATTTATTCAGGTGAAGGCTTTTCAGCAGGACTTTATGAAAGACAAGCTAGAAAACACGACAGCCGAGCGTTTCTTGATGGATTTTTACACGACTTCTTATCCGTTTTCGGTATTGGTAACAGGCAATTTATCGGATATTGTTGGTGTTTATCACGCCAATTCACAAATAGTTTATGTGCCAAAACAAAATGCATTGGAGAATTTTAGCGATGCTTTGGGCGACGATTTATATATGATTGAAGAACGTTTGGCAAAAGAGTTTAAAGACAAGAAATCCTTTGGAAAATCAGACGATATTGTTTCGACCGATGAAGTAATGGCCAATTTGATGAAAGACGAAAAATACAATATCAACCACCAACAATACATCAAAACCCGATTGTTTGATATGTGGCTTGGCGATTGGGACAGGCACGAAGACCAATACCGTTGGGCAACGTATAAAAATCAGGACGGAACAATTAGTTATGCTCCAATTCCGAGAGATAGAGATCAGGCATTTCCAAAATTTGATGGATTTTTTACACAAGCCTCGACACATTTGGTGCCAGCACTTCGATTGATGCAATCTTTTGGTCCAAATCTAAAAAACGTAAAAACTTTTAATCAGGTTATTTACAAAACCGATATGACGCTCATCAATCAATCGAGTTTGGACGAATGGCTTGCAGAAGCTTATTATTTAGAACAAAATCTAACCGACGAAGCCATCGAAAAAGCCTTTGCCCATCTTCCCGAAGAATTAAAAGACAAAAATATTGAAAGCATCAAAGCCAATCTAAAAAGCAGACGCAACCACATTGCTTCTTGGGCAAAAGAATATTACAACATTTTGAACAAAAATGCCATTATTACTGGAACAAACAAAGATGATGATTTTGAAATTACACGATTGGAAAATGGCGAAACCAGCGTTAAAGTAAAACGAAACAAGAAAAACGAAAGCGATAAAGATCTTGTATATGAAAAAGTATTTACGCCAGAAATAACGAAAGAAATTTGGATTTATGGTCTGGACGACAAAGACCATTTTCTAGTAAACGGAAACGGAAAATCGACCATCAAAATCATAATTATTGGAGGTCAAGACAAAGATACTTTTACGGTTGAGAACCCAACAAGGCTTCAAATTTATGATTATAAAAGCAAGGAAAATATCCTTGAATTTGACAAAAATGAAGTCAACTGTACTTTGACAGATGATTATAGCATCAATACTTTTGACCAGAATAAATTCAAACATAATTTACAACAAATCATTCCGACTCTTGGTTACAATCCTGATGAAGGTTTTCAGCTTGGCGCTTTGATGCATCTTACCAAATATAATTTTGAAAACAATCCGTTTTCTCAAAAACATACTATTGGCGCTAGATATTATACGGCAACAAATGGTTTTGAAGTAAGTTATAAAACGGAGTTTGCCAATAGTCTCAAAAAATACAACATTGGTTTTGAAACTAGCTATACTACGCCAGCTTTTAGTCAAAACTTTTTTGGTTTTGGCAACGAAACTCCAAACCTTGAAAACGATTTAAATATTGAATATTATCGAACAAGATTAGAACAATTCAATGCCAAATTATCGCTCATTAGACGTGGAAGAGTGGGCAGCTTATGGAATATTAGCATTCCGTTTGAATATATAAAACCTAATGATAATGATAGCCGTTTTGTAGAACAACTATTCACGCCACAACAATTAGACGCAAAAAAATTCATCGGAATTGAAACCAATTACAGTTTTGAAAACAAGAACAATAAAGCCTTTTCGACATTAGGTTTTGAGTTTAATGTTACTGCTGGATGGAAAACAAATTTAGAACAAAGCACTCAAAATTATACTTACATCAGTCCCACTTTGCAAATAGATTATCCCATTATTAAAAACGATATACTCACCTTGTCAACACTTTTGAAAGGAAACATTATTTCAAATAATGATTTTGAGTTTTATCAGGCTGCAAGTATAGGAGGAAAAGACGGTTTAAGAGGCTATAGAAACGAACGCTTTTCGGGTAAAAGTGCTTATTACCAAAACACCGATTTACGGTTGAATGTATTCCATTTCAACGCAGGAATTCTACCCGCAAAATTTGGGGTTTTTAGTGGTTTCGATTATGGTAGAGTTTGGCTCGATAATGACCATTCAAACAAATGGCACACTTCGTTTGGCGGCGGAATTTATGCCAATGCCGCAGGATTATTTATGTTTCAAACCTCTTATTTTGCGTCAGATGATGGCGGTCGATTTATGTTTGGATTTGGTTTTGGATTTTAATCTAATTCTGTCAGGAATAGTTATAACACTCGTCTATTAACCAAACAAACTACCAACAAAATGAAACCAAGAGAAATTTTTATTACAACCTCTGCAATCCTACTAATTCTAATTGCAGCTATTTCAATCTTCTGGAAACCAATACTATGGATATTAATTTTAATTTTACCAATAGTTTGTGTTGGTATCCTAGATATTCTTCAAAAAAAACACACCATCAAAAACAACTTTCCTGTTTTAGGTCATTTTAGGTATTTATTAGAAACCTTTCGCCCAGAAATTCAGCAATATTTTGTTGAAACTGATACCGAAGGAACACCCATAAATCGTCAATTCAGATCGTTAATTTATTCACGAGCCAAAAACGAAAATGACACCACACCATTTGGTACAAAAGCCGATGTTTACAGAGTGGGCTATGAATGTATGGCTCATTCAATGTATCCAAAACACCACGACGAAGTAGAACAAAATCCAAAAGTTATGTTTGGAACCGCAAATTGCAAACAACCATACAAAGCAAGCATCCTTAATGTTTCGGCTATGAGTTTCGGAGCTTTGAGTCAAAATGCAGTTTTGGCTTTAAGTAAAGGAGCAAAATTAGGTGGTTTTGCTATGAATACAGGCGAAGGAGGTTTAAGTCCTTATCATCTTGAAGGTGGAGGCGATTTGATATGGCAAATAGGGACAGGATATTTTGGTTGCAGAACAGTAGAAGGTAATTTTTGTTCGGATACATTCCAAAAAAATGCGTTACACAAAAATGTAAAAATGATTGAAATCAAACTTTCACAAGGAGCCAAACCAGGACACGGCGGTATTTTGCCAGCTGCAAAAAACACAGAAGAAATTGCAAAAATTAGAGGGGTAAAACCGCATACTGATGTGCTTTCGCCACCTTATCACGCAGCTTTTAAAGATGCAGAGGGGTTGCTATATTTTGTACAACAATTACGAGAACTTTCCAATGGAAAACCTGTCGGATTCAAGCTTTGTGTGGGTAGCAAAGAGGAATTTATAGACGTTTGTGAAGCCATAAAAAAAACAAAAATACTACCAGATTTTATCACTGTTGATGGTGGCGAAGGTGGTACAGGTGCTGCACCTGTTGAATTTTCCAACTCGGTAGGATTACCGCTTCGCGAGGGCTTATCATTTGTTGTTGATACTTTAAATAAATATGATTTTAAGAAAAAAATACGAGTGATTGCCTCTGGTAAAGTGTTTTCGGCATTTCATATCATCCGATTAATGGCTCTAGGTGCCGATACAGTCAATAGTGCACGAGCAATGATGATGTCTATTGGTTGCATTCAGGCTTTGCAATGCAATACCAATACTTGTCCTGTGGGTGTCGCTACACAAGATAAAAGCTTGATGAGAGGATTAAACGTGAATGACAAATACGTTCGTGCTGCTAGTTTTCATAAAAAAACAATTCACAGTTTTGTAGAAATGCTTGCCGCGGCAGGGTTAAAAAATGGCGATGAAGTGCAACGCAAACATATTTTACACCGCTTGGGACCAAACAAAATGGTTACCTATGCCGATTTATACCCAGAAGCAGTTTAAAACAATAATTTAGGATTAAAACCCTTCTAAAATAGCATAAAAATGAAAAAATTACCACTCATAGCTCTTTTGCTCATAGCCGTTGCAATGCTAATTATAGGTATTAAAGCAAAAATGCTTCCTCCTGCTCTCACTGGAATAGGTTTTATAATTATAGCAATTTTATTTAACCCAAAAAAATAATGAATACAACTGTTATTCCATCAGAATTATCATGGCTCTATTTTAATCAATGTATTGTTGATGAAGCTGCCGATGGAACTAATCCACTGTTTGAACGTATTAAGTTTTTGGCGATTTTCTCTTCCAATTTAGACGAGTTCTTTCGGGTAAAAGTCAATCAATTGGCAAATGAAAAAAGCACTCGAAAAAGCGAACTTTTTAATTCAATTTTAAAAGAAATAAATCAGCAACAAGAACAATTTGGGAGCGTTTGGAGAAATCAAATCATTCCTAAATTACGTCAAAATAACATTATTGTTTACGAAGGACAAACCATTGAAAGTTGTCATAAAAAAGAAGTGGAACGCTATTTCAAAAGCAATATTTTATCATTTATTCAAGTTGTTTTTGTTCAAAACGAAATTGATAAAACTTACTTTTTAAACAATCGAGGATTGTATTTTTTAGTAAAATTTAAAAAAAAAGATGGTAACTTTAATTATGCTTATATCAATATTCCTTCGGATAAATTAGATCGATACAAATTGCTTTCAAAAAAAGAAAACAATCACTATATCATTTCGTTAGACGAAATAGTGAAATCGTGTTTACATTTAATTTTTACACAAGACGAAATTATTTCCTGCTATGCCATCAAAATCAATCGGGATGAAGATTATGAAATTGAAGACGAAAATTCAGGCAATCTAATCTTGAAAATCAAATACAAAATCGAAGAGCGAAAAAAAGGGTTGCCAACCCGATTTTTATTTGATGCTTCAATGCCAACAGTAGAAATTGATTTTTGTAAACAAATTTTCCAGCTCAAAAAAAGAGAAATGATTGCCGGCGGAAAAATGCACAATTTGTTCGATTTATTCCAATTTCCAAATCCTATAAAACCCAATCTTCAAAGTCCATATTTGCCAGCTTTAGAGCATAACGACTTTGAAAATTCGAATTCAATTTTTGAAGTAATTGATGCAAAAAATCAATTGCTGCATTTTCCGTATCATTCCTATCATTATGTTTTACAGTTCTTTAACCAAGCGGCAATTGACAATCGTGTAACCGAAATTAAAGTGACTTTATACCGAATTTCGACCCAATCCTTAATCGCAAATGCCTTGATAAGTGCTGCTAAAAACGGTAAAAAAGTAACCGTTTTTGTCGAAGTAAAAGCACGTTTTGACGAAAACAACAATTTGCACTGGGCAAAAGAAATGAAAAAAGCAGGCATCAAAATTATGTACAGTATGCCCAATTTGAAAGTTCACGCCAAAATTGCCTTGGTAACAATGCAAATTGATACCAAAACAACCCAACAATACGCCTATTTAGCCACAGGAAATTTCAACGAAAACACGGCTGCCATTTATGCTGATCACGGTTTTTTTACTGCCGAAAAAAAATATACCAACGATATTGCCAAAGTATTCCAGTTTTTGAAAACTAAAAAAAAAGACAGCGAAATGGATACGCTTTTGGTGGCAGGTTTCAATATGAAAAAACAAATTATATGTTATATTGACTCTGAAATTCAAAACCATAAAGACGGAAAATCATCGGGAATAGTAATGAAAGTCAACGGAATTGACGAAAAAGATATTATCAAAAAACTCTACGAAGCTAGTCAAGCTGGCGTAAAAATCACACTACTTGTTAGAGGAATTTGTACGCTTTTGCCCGAAATTAAAGGCGTGAGCGAAAACATAAAAGCCTACCGAATTGTAGATATGTTTCTCGAACATGCCCGAATTTATAAGTTTAATAATGCCGGAAACGAGCAAATTTATTTATCCTCTGCCGATATGATGGGAAGAAATTTGAATAGTAGAATTGAAGTGGGTTTCCCGATTGAAGACGAAAATTTGAAAACCGAAATCAATCAAATTATTCAATTTCAATTAGAAGATAACACTAAAAAAAGAACAATCTTATTTAATGGGAAAAATGAATTAGTTCCAAATATCGAAAACCCAAAAAGAGCTCAAACGGATATTTATAATTGGATAAAAGAAAAATAATTATGAGACTAATTCTATTTTTTTTAAGTTTTTTTATTATGATTTCTTGTCAAAAACAACCAAAAGGCAATTTTGACGAATGCAAATCCTATCATTTGAGCGAACCTGAAAAAATTTGGGAAATGCCTTACGAACTCAATGAAATATCCGGATTTGAATTGCTTGAAAATCAAAAAATTATAGCCGAAAATGACGAAGAAGGTAAATTATATATTTATGATTTGAAAAATAAAAGCATCGAAAAAACCATTTCTTTTGGCAAAGATGATGACTATGAAGATATTGCCATAAACGGCGAGACCGCTTATATTTTGCGTTCTGATGGAACAATTTTTGAAATAATAAATTATAAAACCATTCCAAAAACGATAAAACATCTCACTTTTTTGAGTCAAGATGACGATACCGAAGGACTATTTTTTGATGCTTCAAAAAATAGATTATTGATTGCCTGCAAAGGAAATTCATCGGTTTTACAAAGTAAAAGAACTCGATTGATTTATGAATTTTTATTGAAAAATAAGACTTTAAATCCAAAACCAATCATCACCATTTCAGAAAAGGAAATTAAGAAGAAATACAACAATGCCAATTATTTTGCTCCGAGTAGCATTGCCATTCAGCCGATTACAAAAAATATTATCATCATAACTTCTGTTGGGAAAATGATGGTAGAAGTTTCGCCCGAAGGGAAATTATTAAATGTTTTTGATTTAGATTATCCTCATTTTCAACAACCCGAAGGGATTAGATTTGATAAAAATGGCGATTTGTATATTTCTAATGAAGCAAAAGGTAAAAAAGCCAATATCTTAAAATTCAACTATTTATTATGAGAAAAATTCATTTAGTATATTTTATTGCCACATTTAGTTTTTTTCAAACAAAAGCCCAAGAAGATACTATTTCTAAAAGTGTGTATTGTATACCAGCTTTAAAAGGTGTGCCAATTGGAAAAGGTATTTCAATTGAATATCAAAATGTTTCTAATATTTCAATTGAAACAATAGACAAGACTGGAAATTTTTCAAATACAAATTCTGAAATAAAATCCAATACCAATCTTGAAGCCAAACTTAAAATTCCAATTATAAATAAAGATTATTTAAGCATTGTTGCGGGTTTAAAATATAGCAAGGAAGAATTTCATTTTAATGATCCAAATCTAAACCCATTTTATCAAAATTTAGAAGATAAAGGTTTGAAAAGTATCGGAATGAATGTCACTATCATAAAACCAACAAAATCAAAAAAGTTTTGGGTTGTAAAGGCAAATGCAGATTTGAATGGTAATTTTGGCACCATAAATTCATTTTCAGAGTATTTAAAATTTTCTGTTTCTCCGGCTTTAGGTTGGAAAGTTAATGATAATTTTTCTTATGCCATTGGAGCCAGTTACAATTATCGTTTTGGAAGTCCAATTGTTATTCCTGTTGCAGCTTTTAATGTAAATATTGGAAAAAAATGGGGTATTGAAGCTATTCTACCATTATTTATAAAATCGAGATTCCAATATAATGACGGTCTTATTTGGCAGCATATAATTGAAATTGATGGAGCTTCTTATAGATTAAATAATTTTAGTTCAGAGTTTAATAGTTATAACAATTTGCATTTGCATCGTTCAGATATTCAATTATCAACTCGCTTTGAAAAGAAAATTGTCGGTTGGCTTTGGGCAGCATCTGAGATTGGCTTCAGAAAAAATTTAACCTACAATTTAACGAACTCTAATAAAGCAAAAGAGAATATCATTTTTGAAAATAATTTAAAAAATGCATTTCTATTTAATGTATCATTATTTATTTCACCTCGAAAAAATCCCTAAATTATGAAAAAAGCCCTTTATTATATGCCGGATATTAGTGGTTTTACAAAGTTTGTAAACAACACCGAAGTAGAACACAGCATTCATATTATTGCTGAATTGCTCGAAATTTTACTCGATAGCACAACTTTGGATCTACAATTGGTAGAAATTGAAGGAGATGCTTTATTTATGTTCACAACAAAAATTCCCAGCTATGAACAATTGATGCAACAAATTACCACAATGTTGGAAGCTTTTCACAAACACACTAAAAACTATGATAAAATGCGAATTTGTGATTGTGGTTCTTGTAAAACTACCACTAATTTAGAACTCAAATTTTTAGTTCATTATGGCGATTTAGCATTTATAAAGGTCAAACACATCAAAAAACCTTATGGAAGCGACGTAATTAAGATTCATCGACTGCTGAAAAATAAAATTGCTGCAAACGAATATGTATTGTTTACCAATGCAGTTTTTGAATTATATAAAGATAAGTTAGATCATTCTTGGCAAAAAACAACGGAAAACTATGACTTAACTAATTTGGACTACTTCTATAAAAATTTAGAAATCATAAAAGATAAAATTCAAATAGAAAACACTGCTTCAAATAGCAAAAAACTAGAAAACACGTTACCGGTTTTAACCATAGAAAAAACATTCAACGCCAATATTCAAGATGTTTACAACTATGTGACTGAACTAAAATACCGTCATCTTTGGGACAAAGAAGTTAAACGAATTGAGTATGATGAAAGTAAAATAAACCGCATTGGCACAGAACACAACTGTGTCTTAAAATTGGGAAACTTAAAATTTGAAACCATCTCTACACCATCCTCTAATAGTTTGGTTTATGGCGAAAAAACGAAGGATATGATGTTTACCAATAATTACTCTTATCTTATAAAACTGCAAAAAAAAAATGAAAACACTACTCAAATTACGCTTACTATCTATTTAGATTTTAACACCATAGGAACTTTTATAAAATCAACCATTTTGAAAATGGTTTCAAAAATGTGGAATTATAAATTGGAACATTTACATGAAATATCAAAAAATAAAATTCAATAATAAAATCATAAATTATGGATTCAATTCTTCAAAAAGCCGAAAATTATGTATTGGACTATCTCAATAACCATTTAAAATCAGAATATGTCTATCATAATTTTCATCACACACAATTTGTAGTTTCAAAAGTAAATGAACTAATTCAGTCTGAAAACTTGACCGAAGACGAGCAAGAAATTGTACAACTTGCGGCTTGGTTTCACGATATTGGTTACACAGTTGATAAAGCCAAACACGAAGATCACAGCATTACAATTGTTGAAAAATTCTTAAAAAAAGAAGGGTATGACAAAGAAAAGCTAAACGAAGTTATTGTTTGTATAAATGCAACAAAACTGCACGAAACGCCTAAAATTCTGCTTGAAGAGATACTTTGTGATGCCGATTTTTCGCATTTGGCTTCGCCTAATTATATGGAAATATCGAACCAATTACAAACCGAATTCGAAAATATTGGATGCGGCATTTATAGTAAAAAAGAATGGCTCGAAGAAAATATCAAAGTTTTTAACAACCACAAATATTATACAAAATATGCCCATATCAATTGGAATTCGATTAAAAATGAAAATTTGATAAAACTCAAAAAAGAGTTAAAAAAAACCCTAAAAAAAGAAGATAAAGTTGAAAAAGAAAAATCAAAAGAAAACAAATCTGAAAAAAGTGCCGAAACTCTTTTTAAAATCACTTCGACCAATCACCTAAAATTGAGCTATATAGCCGATAGAAAAGCAAATATTTTATTGTCTGTAAATGCAATTATTCTATCAATTTCTTTGTCGCAACTGATTCCAAAATTAGATAATATAGATAATGCGTTTTTGGTTTACCCCACGATGATCTTTGTTTCTTTTAGTGTTATTTCTATAATACTATCGGTAATTGTAACACGGCCAAGTGTAACATCAGGAAAATTTACAAAAGAAGACATTGTAAATAAAAAAGTAAACCTTTTATTTTTTGGAAATTTTCATAAAATGGAACTCAACGAATTTGAAGAAGGACTAAAACAAATGGCCAACGACAAAGAATATATGTTTTCGGCAATGACCAAAGATTTGTATTTTTTGGGTAAAGTTTTGGATAGAAAATACCGACTTCTCCGATTAAATTACACCGTTTTTATGATAGGAATAATCGTTTCGGTGCTTGCCTTTGCTATTTCTTATAAACTTTTATGCCATCCGATATGATTTCACAAAAAATAACTTTCAACAATGCGAAAGGGCAAGAATTAGCGGCCCGATTAGAACTTCCTGAAAATGGAAATCCAAGAGCTTTTGCACTATTTGCTCATTGTTTTACTTGCAACAAAAACCTAACTGCTGTTAGAACCATTGGAAAAACGTTAACCGAAAAAAATATTGCCGTTTTACGCTTTGATTTTACGGGATTGGGCGAAAGTGAAGGCGATTTTGAACACACTAATTTTTCCTCAAATGTAGAAGATTTATATTGTGCAGCCCGTTTTTTAGAGGAAAATTATCAAGCACCAAAAATGTTAATTGGTCATTCGCTTGGCGGAGCAGCCGTCTTGTTTGCTTCAGCAAAAATTCCTGCAGTCAAAGCCATTGCAACCATTGGTGCACCCTCAAATCCGGAACACGTTGCTCATTTATTTCACAATAGCATTGACGAAATTAATGCATCAGGAAAAGCGTTGGTTTCTATTGGAGGTCGTGAATTTACTATTCAAAAACAATTTTTAGATGACATCCAAGATAAAAATATCAAACATAATTTAGATGCTTTTAGAAATTCAATTTTAATTATGCATTCACCGCAAGATACAACTGTTGGGATAGAAAATGCTGCCGAAATTTACAAAGCAGCAAGACATCCAAAGAGTTTTGTTTCACTTAACGGTGCTGATCATTTACTTTCAGATAAAAAAGATTCTGAATATGTAGGAAGTATTATTGCTACTTGGGCTGATCGATATTTGTAATAAAAACAATAGAATGATAAACAATCAAGAAAAAATAATCAATGTACTTTTAAAAAGTGTTTGTTTTCATTATTTGAATGAACAAGAAATTATTCATTTGAGCAAAATTTGTACTTACGAAACTTATGATTCCGAAGAAATTATTTTTTCAGAAGCGCAACCTGCCAATTCATTTTATGTGATTGATAAAGGAAAGGTCAATTTGATTTTCGATAGCAAACAAATCATACAAGTCTCTAAAGGTCAGCTGTTTGGAGATTGGGCGATATTAAATGAAACCGTTCGATTAGCCACTTCAAAAGCATTAGATAAAGTTAAAGTGGTGGCAATTGACGCAATTAAATTTAAAAATCACGAGGTTTTTGATTCTAAAATCAGCTTTAAAATTGTGTTAGAAATGGCTAAAGGTTTGGTTTCGAGATTGCAATCTAAATCGCAAATTGCCTCTAAAATATTGATAGATGGAGGCGAGACTGCCCAAGTAGAATTCAAATCGACTTTGCGAAAAAACTTGTTTTCAGGCAAAAAAGATACTGCAATCGAAATGTCGGTTATAAAAACAATTGCTGGTTTTCTAAATAGTGATGGAGGCGTTTTGTTTATTGGCGTGAAAGACAATCAAGAAATTCTTGGCATTGACAATGACGAATTTATAAACGAAGATAAAATGTTGTTGCATTTAGGAAATTTAATTACATCAAAAATGGGAAGTTTGGTTTTGAATGAGGTTCATTTCACGATTGTCCCGATTAATGAAAAAAAAATAGTGCGAGTAGATTGTGTTACATCTAGCAATCCTGTTTTTGTGCAAGATAATGGAATTGATTATTTCTTTGTAAGAAGCGGCGTGCAAACAGTTTCGTATAATATTATAACTGCAATTTCTTATATAAAAGGGAGATTTTAAAGCATAAATTCAAACTAATAAAATGTTCAATCAAAACCTATTACCAATGAAAAAGTATTTCAAAATAACAACACAATTGTTAGTTTTCTTTTTATTTACAATTTCCTCAACGAAAGCACAATCATCATCGCTTTTAGGGAAATCATCTTCCTATCATTCACTTTCCCAAATTTGGGAATTAGATTCCGATATAAAAAGCGATGGATTTTTGCTCACGACATACAAACCCATTTACATTATGCCTTTTCGATTTTCAAGTCATCGACGCGATGTGCCGTTTAACGATGGTGGAACAAACCAAACAGAACAACTTAATCAATTGGATAATGTAGAAGCACTTATTCAGTTTAGTTTTAAAACTAAAGTTTTTAAAAGCATATTGGGAACTTGTGATTTATGGTTAGGATATACTCAAAAATCTTATTGGCAAGTTTATAATGCCGCTCTATCCAGACCTTTCAGGGAAACCAATTATGAGCCAGAAATTATTTTTAACTTTCCTGCAAAATTTAAATTTTTAGGTTTACAAGGTAAAATGCTCGGGTTTTCTTTGAACCACCAATCAAACGGAAGAGAGGGAACTATATATTCTCGTAGCTGGAACAGGATTATTATGAATGTAGGTTTTGAAAAAGAAAATTGGAGTTTAGTTGTTAGACCCTGGTTTGCCTTCGCAGATGAAGAAAATCCTGATATTGAAGATTTTGTAGGCAGAGGCGATGCAACTTTCATTTACAGACTGAATAAACATTTATTTACATTACACGGTCAGCATTCTTTGCGAACAGGATCAAACAATCACGGTCAAATAGAACTGGACTGGGCTTTTCCAATCAAAGGAAATTTAAGAGGCTATTTTCAGTTTTTTCACGGATATGGTGATGCTATGATTGATTATAGCCAAAGACATACTATTGCGGGAATTGGAATTGTTTTTTCAGAATCACTTTAAATTTAATTTTACTATAAATATTTCTTATCTGTCAGGTTTTTAGATACTGTATGTCTATTTAAGACATTCAATACACTTAAAAATGGAAACTAATACCAAATCAAAAAAAACTGATAAATCTTTTTTTGAAGATTTATATACTTTGTATTATCCAACGGTCGAATTATATATCCTCAAAAGTAGTGGTACAATCGAAGATGCTAAAGATATTTTTCAGGATGCAATTATAATTTTACTCGAAAAATTAGAACGAGAAGATTTTGTATTAACCGCTTCCTTAAAAACGTATATTGTTGCTATTTGCAAAAATATTTGGTTAAAAAAATATAGAGATAAAAAGACACAGCATTTTGTTCAAATTGATGAAACAAATAACAATTCATTCTTTGAAGAAGTTGATTTATTTATAGAAAATGAAAAAACTTTGGCAGATAAATTAACTATTTTGATGTCTAAAATTTCTTCGCATTGTGATAGGTTACTTAACAAAATGTTTTTCTTCAAAAACAATTCTGCGGATATTCAAAAACAATTTGGATATACATCTATTCACAATCTTCAAAATCAAAAACACAAATGTATCCAACAAATAAAAAAGCAAAGAGAGCAGCTTGAAAAAATAAATCAAAAATAATTTATTTTTTTGGGTGATTTTTTGAACAAAATGGTATTAATAAATAAGATTAATAATTAAAAACATATAAAAATGAAAAAAACAGTACTCTTATCGATTCTTGGAATTGGACTAGCCAATTTTGGTAATGCTCAAGTAACCATTACCAACAACACGAACTTTAACACAGCAGATCAAATGTTGTTAGCCAATGAAATCAACTTTAGTGGAGAACCATTTGCGGAATTTCTTGGTAATGATTTAGGGCTTTTGGATCCAATGTTAGTTGACCAACCCAATCAAATTTCATACACTTTAGGTATCGAAAATTATGAGTATTCAAGATATTTGTTACAAGTATTGGGTGCTCAATCCGGAATGGGACTGCACATGATGTGGTCGCCATTGGTAGAACAAATGGCAGCCATGCAACCCGCTTCTTTTGATGGATCTTTCACAGGCGGAATGGCGAATGGTTTTAAAGAAGATGACCAATTTATGATGATAATGGGTAATTTTCAAACGGACTCCAACCAAGCAGCACCCGCAAATCCATTTCCACAATTTATCGATTTTATGTCAGGAAATATGCAATTACCTCAAACTGTTACTGCAAATGCAGACATGGATTTTGCTTCACTCCGATGGGATAGAACTTTAATGGATAAAACATTAAATCCTGCGGCAATGGGACAAAGTTTGATGAAACAATATTTATGGGCAAGAGACATGCTCGGTGCATTTCATGATGCTGCAGATAATGGTATTGATGCCGATGGAACTAATTCTCCAGATTTAGTTGGTTCACCAATGTTTGACCCAAACAATAATATTTACTACGGAGGAAACAATTTAGATGGTTTTATGGGTCAAGTACTTACAGCCCAATCAATAGCTAAAACCATGTTTTTGATTAACAAAATGGCGTATGATGGTACAACACTGGGTGCCGTTGACCCAGCAACTTACAATCCAGCAAACGGCATTAAATATTTTCCACATAAAATTTTGGCTACCGAAGGAGATATGGGAATGATGTTGCCTCCAATGTTAAACCAACCTCTGACGGTAACTGATGCTACTAGCTATCTGTTTGATCAAATCTCTTATTTGTGGGCAACATCAGGTTACAAAAACATGATGGATCCAACCATAAACGATACACCACATTATGCCTATCACGAAGTTTTTGATGGTTTTCCTTTTCCTGCTTCAATGGCTGAAACAGGAACACCTGGACCATTTGATTTGATGATGGGTACCAGTAAAGTATTATTTTTAAATACGATGGCAATGCACTACAATGCAACGAGCGGAACATTTGTAGATACTGCAACTTTATCTGGTGGAGTGGTTACCAAAGGAAATACAATTAGTGCAAAAAATGCAGCCTATAGTTTAGTAGTTTTAGGAGAATTTGCTACTCAATTTTCAGCAACACCAATGCTTACTGATGCAGTAGATGCATTGAACGCACAAGCAAATTTTATAATTACCAATTTAAAAGATGCAACAGGTGGTTATAATAATAGTTTTACAATTGGTACTGGAGCATCAACATCTGTTAAAACATTGGCTACTCAAGCTGCCATTATTAGAGGTTTGTATGCAGCATATAGTTATACTGCTAATGCAACTTATAAAACTGAAGCAGATAATTTGTATAGTTATATGTTAAACAATTTCTATTTACCCACTGCCGAGATGTTTAAAACAGAGTTAGGAAATGACTTGGCTACTTATACTCCAAACATATTGGCTCTACTTTCTGGTGCAATGCGTGAAGCGAAAATAACAGGAAATCAAACAGATGCTGAATTGATTTACACAAGAGTTTTTAAAACTACTTACAACAAAATGATATTAGCAGAATCAATGGTGACTGGAGAAACTGGTGGTGATTCTGATAGTGATGGAATCCCAGCAATGGCAGGAGGAACAAGACCGTATGCTTTTGCCGCCGAAGGAACATTTACATTTTCGCCTTTAAGTACAAATTCATTCGATGCAAAATATAATGTAACCTTATATCCTAATCCTGCAACAGAAAATATTGTCATTAAATTTTTCAACTTCAATTTAGATAAAAACATAAAAGCCACTATTTATGACATTAGCGGCAGAACAATTTCATCTACAAGTGCAAATTCGGATAACCAACGAGTTACAATTCCTTTACATACGCTAACTAACGGAACTTATTTTGTTAGATTAACTTCAAACAATGATACTATTGGAATTGAAAAATTTATTAAGCAATAAGATTAAATTTTAAGTTCAATTGTTTTTCTTAAAAGGTCAGGATATTCATTTATCTTGACCTTTTTTCATTTTCATTAAGATTGTCAGGATTACACTATATATTCGTCAATTCATTAAATCTATATTCTAATGAAAGCACTAATCATTTCAGGCGGTGGTAGCAAAGGAGCATTTGCAGGTGGTGTGGCAGAATACCTCATCAACGATTGCTGTAATAACTACGAATTATTCGTGGGATGTTCCACAGGTAGTTTGCTTATATCTCACTTGGCTATTGGTAAAATAGATAAGATTAAAAAAGTATATACTACTGTTTCTCAACACGACATTTTCAACATTAGTCCCTTTAAAATTAAAAAAACTAAAAAGGGATTTGAAACATCTATAAATCACTTCAATACCCTTAGAACATTTATCAAAGGTTGCCCAACCTTTGGCGAAAGCGATAACTTAAGAAAGTTGATTAAAAACAGCATTTCGCAAGAAGATTTTAAGGATATTAAAGAACATAACAAAAAAGTGATTTTTACGGTATCAAATTTAACTTTAGATACTATTGAATATTACAACTCCAACGATTGTTCGTATAACGACTTTTGCGACTGGGCTTGGGCATCGTGCAATTTTACTCCTTTTATGAGTATTTTAAGTAAAAACAATTATCAATATGCCGATGGCGGTTTTGGCAGTTATGTGCCCATTTTATGTGCCATTGAAAATGGTGCTACTGAAATTGATGTCATCATATTAGAAAGCGAAAATAACAATAAAAAACACCCTGCAATAAAAAACCCATTCTCACTATTATTTAGAACATTTAAGTTTATGAATCACCAAAATAGTTCGAAAGATATTATCATTGGGAAACTTGTTGGTTTGAACCAAAAAATAAACATCAACTTCTATTATACACCCCATCAACTAACCGAAAACCCACTTATTTTCGACCCGGAACAAATGACCCAATGGTGGAAAGACGGTTACGAATTTGCTAAATCCAAAAATCCAGTTAGTTTTTGTCATATTCCAAATTTAAACGACTGATAAAAAACTATGGAAAACACAAACTCTTTATTGTCGCTTTCAGGAAAATTATTGCTCAACGTAAAATTGAACGTAGCTACTTCAATCGAAGAACAGAAATTAAGAAGCATTTCCCTAATGGAATTGCACCATCAATTAAAAACGGACGATGCCAAGAAAACCTTTTGGATAAATAGTTACAATGCCTATTTCCAAATCCTGTCCAATCGAGAAAAATTACACAGGAAAACGATTTTTACAAAAAAAATAATTGTCATTGCCCAAACACGCTTTAGTTTAGACGATATCGAACACGGTATTTTGAGAAAGTACCGTTGGAAATGGAGTTTTGGTTATTTACCAAATCCTTTTATATCCTTATTAATTAGAAATCTTGCGGTTCAAAAAATGGATTATCGCATTCATTTTGCCTTAAATTGTGGTGCCAAAAGTTGTCCGCCAATTGCTTTTTACACGCTTGAAAAACTAGACACACAATTGAATGAGGCAATGCACTCGTTTATCGTCTCTGAAACGGCTATTGATATGAACAATAAAACCATCGCAACTTCAAAACTATTACACTGGTATCGTGGCGATTTTGGTGGAACACCGGGAATTAAAAAGGTTTTGCAACAAGTTTTAGAATTACAATTCAATACCTATAAATTATCGTTTAACGAATACAGCTGGGAAACCCATTTAGAAAACTATTCGTAATCTTAAAAAAATAATTATCCTTTAAAAAAGTAATACAATGCAAAATACGCTTCAAAACAAAAAAATACTAATCACTGCAGGACCAACAAGAGAATACCTAGATCCAGTTCGGTTTATTTCAAACCAATCTACCGGAAAAATGGGTTATGCCATTGCCGAAGCATTACACAGTTTAGGAGCCAATGTATATTTGGTAAGTGGTTCAGTAACAATTACATCCAATTTTCCAAAAGAAAAAATCATTGCTGTCGAAACAGGAAAACAAATGTATGCCGAATGTAAAAAACTTTTCGACGAAGTGGATATTGCCATTTTCTGTGCAGCTGTTGCCGATTATACCCCAAAAGTTACCTGTGATTGTAAAATCAAAAAAATAGAGAACGAAATTTCAATAGAGTTTATAAAAAATGTGGACATTGCTTATGAGTTTGGAAAAGTAAAAACACAACACCAAAAATCAATCGGATTTGCATTAGAAACCAACAATGTTTTGGATAATGCAGCAAGCAAATTAAACAAGAAAAACTTTGATTGTATCGTGGCTAATTCTCCCAATAAAGACGAAGGATTTGGATACGACACCAATAAAATCGCCATTCTAAAAAGAGATTTAACCCTAACTGAATATCCTTTAAAAAGCAAACACGAAGTAGCTCAAGACATAATAAATACTATTATTGAAATGTATCATACAGTGGAAGAAACCGCATTTTAAAAGAATAATTTGTTATGCAGAAAGTTTTCAAAATAGCTTTATTTTTTACCCTAATAATTTTATTTTCTAATGAATTAAAAGCACAAGAAATTGAAAAAACATTTCATCAAAACAGTTTTAGCAAAGAAGAAATTACAAACTTAAAAGCAAAATATGGAAACCATAAAACCTTGATTGCAGATTATGAAAAACAAATGCTGATTGCATTATCTTATTTTCCAGAACTCAAAGACACAAAAATAAAATTCCGTTTAAAAAATAGAGAAACTCCATTAGCCACCAGACCTACAGTTGTAAGTATGTTGCGTTCCGCTAAAAAAAGAACCTACATCATTACAATAAGTAGAAAAAGCACCAACTATCTTGATGCCATTGTTTTTAAAAACCTCAACTACAATGCTCAAATTGGTGTTTTAGGTCACGAATTATGTCATATTTCTGATTATTTAACCAAAGGTTTTGTAAAGATGAACCGCATTGGTTTAGATATTGTTTTTTCCAAAAAAAAAATTGATGCATTTGAATTTAACACCGATATGAGTTGCATCAACCACGGTTTGGGATATCAACTCTTGGATTGGAGTATCAATGTGAGAGAAAACCTCAAAAGAGTAAATTGGCTTGGAGCAGTCAATTTAACTACCGATGAAAAAAGCGAACGATATATGAACCCATCCACAATAAAAAACATACTTTCTAAACATGCACTCTATCAGGAAAATCAAAGAATGACCAGCAATTGTCAGGAAAATGAATAATAAACGACTAATCTTGAAATCATTTGAATTTCAGAATATGGGACTTACTTTTCAGAACATATTTCAAAAAATTAAAAAGCCGTTCCAACAAGGATTAAGTGCCAGTGAAGTAACAAAAGCGATAATCGTGAGCCTTTTATTTACTGTTTTTCCTGTTTTTGGTGTAACCACAATACTGCTAACTTTAATGGCAATAAAATTCAAATTGAATTTGCCTATTATGGTTATTGTGAGTTATCTGGCAACACCACTTCAGTTTCTATTTTTTCTTCCATTTATTCATATTGGAGAAACCATTTTCAATATGCATCACACATTACTGTCTGCTCAAGAAATAAAAAATGCCTTTGATGTTTCTTTTTGGAAAACAATTCAAGATTTACTTTTAGAACTGATTTGTGGCCTAAGTGGTTGGTTATTTATAGCATTTCCATTGAGTATATTTTCCATTTTTATAAGTAATAAAATCTTTAAATTAATCCAAAATCAAAATGCAACTCACTAAAAATCTTGGTTATTTAGGACTTCTCGGAGCAATTTTAGTTGGAATAGGCGAATTCTATTTGCATTATTCTACGAATGTACTAATGGTCAAAGGCCAATTTAATTTCTTTGAATTTGTACCAATGGAAAATCTTAAAATTGGACATTTCATCGCAATACTTGGAATTCCGTTTTACTTTGCGGGTTATCTTCATATTTACCGAATGCTGAAAAGTGGCAACGAAACCTTGGCAAGAACCGTTTTAGGATTAGGATTTATAGCGTTCACAGTTGGTGCCGTTTGGATTGGCTCACGCGGTTATTTAGGTAGTTTGGTACGTTTAAAAAGCGAAATGCCATTTGAAACTTATGATAAAATCATTGCCAATTACAACTCTTTTCTCGAAATTTTAGTGCAAGTATTACGAGTAGTAATTGCCTTATTGTCTATTGCTTTTTCGTGGGCAATTCTAAAAGGCGGTACGTTGTATCAAAAATATATGGCGGTTTTCAATCCAATATTTATTCTCGTTTTTTTCATGATTATCGGAATGGCTTTACCTCAAATCGGGAAATATTTCCTTCCTATATTGATGAATATTACCCATTTCGTGCTATTTTCACTTTCATTATTACATCTTAACAAACACACGCAAAATGATTAAAAAAATTCTAAAAATACTTGGCATAGTAATACTTTTTGCTCTAATTGTAATTCTTGGTTTCTTCTGGAAAGATGCGAATTTAGACAAATACAATACTACAATCGACGAAGCTAGTATTCCAGTATTCACTTCGGTTGAATTGCCTTTTACACATCAATACGACAGCGAAAAATCATTGCCGCTTGCTCCATCTGCATTAATAGATATTGATAATGATGGCGTTGACGAAGTATGGTTTGGTGGTGGATTAAATCAAAACGATGCCGTCTTCAAATTCGAAAACAATAAGTTTGTTGATATAACTGCTCAAACTAATTTTGGTAACAAAGGAAATTTTACCTCAACAGGCGTCGCCACTGCCGATTTTGATGATAATGGTTTTCAAGACATTATCATTAGTCGCGAAGATGGATTGCATTTGTATTATAATACCAAAGGAAAATTTACACACAAAGCCATAAATACACCAATTAACAATAAATCAACTCCTTCTGGAATTACGCTTGGCGACATTAATAAAGACGGTCATTTGGACATTTTTCTATCCACTTATATCAAAAAGAATTTAATGGAAGGGCAAACCATTTTTGAAAACAAAACCTATGGTTCAACCAGTGAATTATTGCTAAATGACGGTAATGAAAACTTCACAAGTATCACAAAACAAGCAGGTTTAGACTATATTCACAATACCTTTATGGCAATTTTGGTTGATATTGATAACGACACCAATTTAGATATTATAGCCGCTCACGACACAGGCGAAGTGCGAACCTACAAAAACAACGGAAATCTAACCTTTACAATGAAAGATAATCCAACCACCAATACCTTTGCATATCCAATGGGAATAGCCGTTGGAGATTATAATAATGATGGTTTGGTAGATTTTATGTTCTCCAATACAGGAAGCACATTACCAAAATTTATGGCAAAAGGCGATATAAAAGACGCTTCAAAATTCAATGAAAAATGGATTGTGTTTCGCAACGATGGCAATTTCAAATTTACCGATGTAGCCGTAGAAACGAAATTAGCTGATTACGAATTTTCTTGGGGAGCTGTTTTTGCCGATATGAATAATGACGGTTTACAAGATTTAATCGTTGCCGAAAATTATATTGATTTAGTACCAAATAAATTATTCCGATTACCAAGCAGAATGTTCATTCAAAAAAACGATAAAACATTTGTGCCAACAGAAACCAAAAGTGGGGTTAAAAATCCAAACTATGCAATTACGCCTTTGGTAAGTGATTTTAATAATGACGGTCATTTAGATATGATTTGGACCAATATTGGTTCCCAATCATTAGGATATATCAATAAAGGGAATACAAACAATTACATTCAAATAAATTTACCAAAAAATGCCAAAAACATTGGAGCAATTGTAACGGTAAATCTAGTTTCGGGAAAAAAACTAACCGATTTTTTAATCATTGGAGAAGGATTGGCAAGTGATCAAACTTCGGTATTACATTTTGGTTTAGGCAAGGGTAATGTAATAAAAAATATTACCATAAAACGAATTGATGGTGCTGTCCAAACTATTGAAAATCCAAAATTGAACGAAATAATAACAATTAAAACAAAATAAAAAACGATGCAAACACTTCTTAAAACTTTATTTGTTCGGAATTTAAACCAATTAAAATTGGAAATTGAAAGTTACAAAACCGAAGCAGATTTATGTTCAACAACTCCTGAAATTGCTAATTCGGGTGGAAATCTATGCTTACACCTCATTGGAAATCTAAACCATTTTATTGGAGCAACACTAGGAAATACAGGATATCTTAGACAGAGAGATTTAGAATTCTCCGAAAAAAATATCCCAAAAGGAGTTCTAATTCAAAACATTGAAAACACCATAAAAATAGTTTCAGAAACTTTAGATAACCTAAATGAATTTGATTTCAACCAAGAATATCCGTCAGAAGTTTTTGGAAGCAAAATGGCAACCAACGATTTTATAACCTATCTCACCACACATTTAGCCTATCATTTGGGTCAAATCAATTATCATAGAAGATTTACTAATTCTACCAATTAATTTAGTAATGAAAAAACCAGGGAAACTCGCAGGAGTAAGCATTTTATCCGCAGTCGCAGCTTCTTTATGTTGCATTACGCCAGTTTTAGCATTGATTTCAGGAGCATCTGGAGTTGCTTCCACCTTTTCGTGGTTAGAACCTTTTCGCCCTTATTTGTTAGGAATAACAATTTTCGTATTGGCATTTGCCTGGTATCAAAAACTAAAACCAAAAACGGTAGGAGCAATTCAATGCGATTGTGAGGAAGACAACAAAAAACCATTTATGCAAACCAAAACATTTTTAGGAATTGTAACTGTGTTTGCGTGCTTGATGATGACATTTCCTTATTATGGACAAATTTTTTACCCAAAAGTAGATAGACAAATTACTGTTGTTTCTTCCGAAAACATTCAAGAAGTAAAATTCAATGTTAGTGGAATGACTTGTGCTAGTTGTGAAGAACACGTTAAGAATGAAGTAAATAAATTACCCGGTATAGTAAGTGTTTCGGCTAACAGTAAAGAAGGAAATGCAATCGTTAAATTTGATAATTCCAAAACTTCAATTACTGAAATAGAAAAGACCATAAACAAAACAGGTTATACCATAACTTCAAAAAAATAAACAGGATGAAAACACAATTAACATCAACTATAACTTGCCCTGAATGTGGACATAAAAAAGAAGAAACAATGCCAACTGATGCTTGTCAATTCTTCTACGAATGCGAAAACTGCAAAAAGGTTTTACGACCATTAGATGGCGATTGTTGTGTGTATTGCAGTTATGGCAGCGTGGCTTGCCCATCAATTCAAGAGAAGAAAGATTGTTGTAAATAACATAAACTACTGTTAAATACTAAAAGTAAATTATCTTAAAACGCTAAATTCGTAAATCGTAAAACTATATTCTATGAAAAAATTATTGTTTGCACTCCTAATTACAACTGTATTTGTTTCTTGTAAAAAAGAAGTTAAAGAAATTAAAAAGGAAACAATTACAGCAGAACCTTCTATTGATTACGCCAATATAGGTATGGATACAACTTTAATTCCAAAAGGATTAAATGTGGGTGACAAAGCTCCTGAAATCACATTTACAACTGTCTATAATAAAAAAGAAACTTTGGCGTCATATTATGAAAAACAGCCTGTGGTAATTATTTTCTATCGTGGCTATTGGTGTCCGGTTTGTAACAAACACCTAACTGAATTTGCTGAAAAAGCTAAAGAAATTGAAGCAGCTGGAGCAAAACTAATCGCCATATCTTCTGAAAGTTATGATAATGTTGCCAAGACAAAAGAACAAACTGGAGCTAATTTTACCATTATCTCTGATGCAGATGGAAGTATTAGAAAAGCTTTTGATGTTAATTTCAAAGTTACCGAAGAGTATCAAGCAATGATACAAGACAAACTAAAAGCTTCAATTGCAGAAACTAATGCCAACAAACAAGCAGAACTTCCTGTTCCTGCTACTTTTATTCTAGACAAAAACGGTAAAATTGTGTACAAGCAATTCAATCCCGATTATAAAGTAAGAGCATCAGTAGAAGACATTTTAAATAATTTACCGAAATAAAATTTAGTTAAGTTAATTATTATACCCAACGGGTTAAAATTGGAAGAGCATTACAAGAAATTGTGGTGTTTTTTTTTTATGAAAAAGCGCGACTATCTTGTCGCACTTAATGTTTCTAAAATCTTTTCCTCAAAACCTTGCAAAGCTCTTCGGGCGTATTTGACTTTCTTTTTAGTCTTAAACTTATAGGACACTTCGAGGAAATTTTTATACGGTTTATTAGGTTGTATTTCTGGTGCATCATTTTTTTTATACGTCACTTTTATGGGAATGTTTTCATAATACGTAAAATATTCAGGATGCGTAACAATACCAAGAGTAGAACAATCAAAAGGAATAAAACCACGAACGCCAAAATACTTCTCGTTCAATTCCATCCAAGGTTGCACAACATCAAACAACCATTTATCAGCTTCGTTAGTCCTATCCAAACTTGCTAAATCAATGTTGCCGATATGGGTGTAAGAACTGGGTTCATAACCTGCAAACTCTAACGGAATAGGGGAATTCAACAAGACATTCATTGAGGCTTCATCAAACTCATAATTATAGTCAAACACATTTAGTTTTCCATTACCCGGATTAAAAGGCAAATCGGGTGTTCTTGCAGCACAAATAACTACGCGTTCTATTTGCGAAATTATATCAGGATGATTTTTAACCAACGTAGCTATATTGGTCATTGGCCCAAGTGCCAAAATGGTCAGCTTCTCTTTTTTCAACGCTACATACAAAGCTCTTATTCCGTCATTTTCAGTCCCTAAATCATTGGCAAAAGCCGAACCTTTATACACAGGAATTGCTTTTCCTTTGTTGTGCCAATGCAATATCTTTTGAATAACACCATAACCATAATCCACATAAGTGATATTACTGATACCAACAATTTCGATTTGAGGTTGCTTGAGTGCCATTATCAGCGTAATGCCGTCATCAACTTCACGAGCTTCCTTATCGGGCATTCCAATCATAATATCGGTATCAAACCACACTTTGGTTTGTGCTTGTATTTGACTAGCAAACAATAAAGTCAGAAAGACTAGTTTAATTTTCATTTTCAATTATTTTAAAATTAAAGTCTTTGCAAACTCCAACAATTGTTTTTTTGTTTTCAAATCCATTTGAAGGGGCAATTGAGCCAGTCCAATTAGTCGTCGCATAATTTCAACACCTGTAAAACCATTTAAAATATCTAAATTCAATTCAGGAAAAGTTTCATATTCGTTGATTACAATCGAATGTAAAGTTGCATCTTGTTGTGTTAAGTATAAGTGTGCTAATAAAACACCCAAATCAAATTCTCTCGAACCATAATAACAAAATTCAGGATCAATAACTTTTATCCCATCAGCTGTTTTCAACCAACTGCCCGGATAATAATCACCGTGCAAAAGATACTTTCCGTTAGAGAGATAAAGTGAGCCTAATAATTCAATTTGCTTTTTTAGTTCAGCATCTTGTTTATATAGCAAAGCCAATTCTTGCAAACCTTCTTCAACCGAATTCAAATCAAAACCATTATCATCAATAAACGGATAATGAAAAATATGTTCGTGGTTGAGCTTTCGCAATTCTAAATTTGACAGTTCATCATCAATAATTGTTTTTTGAAAAGAAGCGTGTAAGCCATTCAAATAAGCAATTAATTCCCTTAATTCGTCACCTTTTAACTGATGCTGTAAGTCATACAAAGCAGTAAAATCATTGGCTTTGCCCAAATCTTCTATTACCATTAGATTATTTTCAGCGTCAATTCCTATCAATTTTGGCATAAATTTTTGAACCTTTTTATCGGTCGAAATCTTTTCATAAAAAGCACTTTCGGTAATAACACGCTTTTCTGGCGCAGCAACTTGCGGATATTTTTCGACATAAGCCCGAGATTGTTTTACAATAAAAGTTCTCTTTCCTGTATCGACACGCAACACATAATTCATATTGCCTTCGCCCGGTTTTGATAATGAAACTACTTTTTCATCAAGACCAAGCCATTGTTTTTTTTGTAAATAAATTGCCAATTCCTTTGGCTCATTTGCATTGAGTATAAACATATTTTTATTTTTTAAACCATTAAAGTATTGAGCAATTCAAAACTTAATGAAACTTAATACCTTAATGGTTTTACTTTCTTTTAAAACAAATACCGCACACCAAATTGAAACTGTCTTGGTGGAGAAGCATTTCGTTGCGTAAACAAACCACTGGCACTAGAGCCGCCTTGAATTTGATTACTTTGAGTAGCATTGTTACTATAACCACTTAAGTTTTCAGCATTGAACACATTAAAAACATCAGCTCTCAATTCCAATTTGTTGTTCCCTGAAATCTTAAATTGATGTTGCAAACCAATATCAAAAGTAGTACTCCAAGGCAAACGGTCGTTGTTTCTGCTTTCGCCTGGGTAACGGTCGCTATTGCCTTGATAGGCATCACTAAAACCAGAACCATCACCATTCAAATCAGTAGTTCCAAATCCTAACGGAATTCTATTAATTGGCTGACCACTTTGCAACAATCCTGCTAAAGTAATGGTTGTTCCTGTAAACGGATAATAACTGTAAATTCCGTTAATGTTGTGCGTCCTGTCATTAATCGAATAACCCCATTCGTTGCCATAATTATTGCCATCCATTGCTCTAAAATTAATATCTTCAGTATCATTCTTCAATGATGATAAAGTATAATTTAATCGGTAAGAATAATTATCGTTTCCTCTTGCTTTTTGATAATTCATACTCAAAGCATAATAACTCGATTTTCCTTCGGTTTCGCTCATTACCACATTTCTGGCTACACCAGTAATAGTATTTCCGTTGATAGTTGCTGTTCCTCCAACAATTGGTATTGGTCTGGTAGCATCGGCTTCTGCTGGAGTTCTAATAATTACATTATTTGGGTCAATGTTATATTCGGCAGCAGCATTCAAATTTCGCAAACGGAATAAATTTTCACCACGATTATGAACCAAATCTACAAAAAACAATTTGTTCTCATCAGCCTGAACTTGATACCCCAACACAAATTGATGTGAATACGGATTGTTATAACCATTCGGATTTAAAATTCTTCTTTCGTTAGAAAAAGCTCCTTCTCGTTGGCTTTGTAATTGATCTCCAGATGGTCCTTGCAAATAAGTAACACCTGATAAATTTGCCGAAATATTTCCATTAAAGGTAATCGCATCAAGATTAGTATTGGCAGGTAAAATTCCTATATTGATAAATTCTTGTAACTGCACTCTATAATCTGCCGATTTGGTATTTTGTTGTAAGGCATCACTATAAATTGCATAGTTTATTTTGTCATAAGCAATACCATATCCACCACGAATACTACTGTTATTGGTTACTTTATAATTGAAATTAAAGCGTGGAGCTAAATTATTGTAATCGCCTTTATCATTTCCTCCTTTTGATAAATTATCATAATCATAACGCAATCCTAAAGTAATATTTAATTTATCTGTTACAGACCACAAATCTTCAATATACGCTGAATAAATATCTTGATGTTTACCAAATGAAGTCGGTCGCAACTCTACATTATAGTTAGTAACCGTTGCATCTGACGGTATATCATTGATGCCTAAATTACTACCAACACCACTTGCGTTGATAGCATCTATTTGAGCTTGAGTAAGTTTCACGGTATAATTACCGTTTGGATTGCCACCACCAAACAATTCGTGATTACCTCTAATATAATTTAACCCCGATTTAATGGTGTGATTGTCTAAATAATATTTGAATTTTTGTTGCACTTGCACTGTGTTTTCAACAGCATTAAACAAATAACCTGGATGGCCTAAAATTGCCAATGTTTCATCATTTGTTCCTAAAACAACAACTTGCGGAGAATTTGCATCTAAAGGATTAGCATAATCCCAGTTAAAACGGCTGTATTGAATATTAGTTTCTCCACTTATTCTTCCAAAATTATATGAGTTTTTCAAAGCCAACAATACACTATTTCGTTTTTGCGTATTTGCAGAAGAAGGAAAAGCGACACCGCCTTCTAATCCGCCACCTTGTCGCTCAATATCGATTAAACCTACATTGGCACGAAGTGAACTTCTGAAATTTTTATTCCAAAGTTGGTCAATTTTAGAAGAAAAATAATTAAACGTATTGTTTCCTCTAACCGTTTCAGTAATACCAAAAGCGGGAACATTTAATAAATTGTCTTTTACATCGGTAGTATGTTCAAAATTGAAATAATAAAAAGTTTTATCTTTTACAAAAGCACCGCCAACTCCGCCACCCGCTTGATAACGAGCAAAACCATCTTTTACTTGATTGCCCGATAAATCACGTTGAGCAAAATCAGATTTGCCATCAATTGATGGTCCAGGACGAGTGATAAAAAAACTTTCTCCAGTCATTTTATTAGATCCAGAACGTGGCGTAATATCTACAACACCGCTTCCTGTAAGTCCGTATTCTGCCGAAAAATTACTGGTCAATACCGTAATGTCCTTAACAAAACCTGATGGAATATTGAATTTTTGTCCGCCAAGAAAACGTTCATTATTGTCCATTCCGTCAATTAAATAGGAAGTGAACAAAGAATTGGCTCCGTTGATACTCACATTTGGAGCTTCTGGATAAAATCCTGTGGCTTGGGTAACATTGGGCAATCGATATAATACTCTTGTAATGTCACGACCTTCAACAGGAATTTCCTGAATTTCGGCAGCTTTTAATTCCGAAGAAACTTCGGCATCACGACGGTTAATTTTTGAAGTAGAATTAGCAGAAATAACAACTTCTTGTAATGTTTGTGTCGTGTTTTTTCGTAAAACCAAAATAACATTAGGATTTTGATTAGAACGAATACTCAAAATATCAGAACTTTCGGCTGCATAATCAGTTGTTTCTTCAAACAAAACTTGATAACCGTCAAGAGCAGGAATATTTCTGAAAATTGCTTTTCCTTGCACATTAGTGGTTTGCTCTATTGAAATATTTCTGGTAGTATTTGATAATTTAATAGTAAGATTTGAAACTGGTTTTTGCGTTTCAAAATCAATAACAGAGACTGTAAGATCTTCTTGAGCGAATGCTATTGTAGAAATACATAGCAAAGCCCATAAGAAAAATGACTTCATTGGATAAAATAATTAGTTAAAAAAAGGATGAGATCTAAACGAGAATTTAGAATGAAAAAGGAGAACCTTTGTTGAAGTCTAAAAAGTCAAATTCATAAGATAAAAAAGAGGTTTCATAATCAGGGACAACCGTTTTATTTTGAAGTAAGGAAAGAATTACATTTTTAAAACTATCTGAAAAAGATAATTTATGTACTGCTTTTTTAAAATCAAATGCCGAATTACAATCATTCAAACTTGGCGTAAACGCAGTTTTTATTTCTCCGAAAAGCTGTTTTAATTCATCAAAAACAAATCGAGTTTGCCAAGCAATAGTTGCAAATTCATTAGCGTTAAAACTAGATTTTGAAACCCCAATCAAATACGCACCACCATTAAAATCGGCTCCAAGAACAGCATCGTTTTTTTGTAGTTTGTGGCTTGTATCGAGTAAATGTTTTGCTTGTAATTCTAAACAATCATTACCAATAACAATTACTTTTTCAAAACCTTTATTAAAAATTGTCTGTATAGAATGTGTGATTTTTTCGCCAAAAGTGTTACCTATTTGGGTGTTTTCATCAGAAATAAAATAAGGAATATAGGTTTTTTGAATGGTTTGCAAAACCTTTTCATTCATTTTTTTCCACAACAAACTATTTTGCTTTTTTTGGCAAACAATTGGTTTTGAAACACTTTCCACCTTTTCGCTTTGTGCAAAAAGAAGTATGGCGGTTGAGGTAGAATAATCCTTTGATAAAATCATAAGGAGTTAGACGCAAGTAGTATTCAATCCTGACAGATAATTTTGATTTTTTTGCAAAATATAAAATTTACATTCCCATCGTCAGGAAATCAATCTCGCTACGTCTATACCAACATAAAAATAAATTAAACCCAAAAGTAAGTATAAATTATGGCCACAAACATTAAACTCAAAAACCTGTCAACAGGATACCAAACCATTATTAGTAACGGAAGACACAGCATCATTGGAGACGAACCTATTAACAGCAAAGGAACCGATTTAGGCTTTTCGCCAACAGACTTAATTTTATCAAGTATTGGAATGTGCAAAGTGGCAACCGTTCGTTTCATTGCTCGCAAAAACGGTTGGGAAATAGGAAACGTAGAAGCCGAACTAGATCAAGTAGTAAAACGTGGCGAAAATGGGAAACTTTCAACAGCGGTAAATGTGTCTATTTCTATTGAAGGCGATATTACCGAGGAACAAAGAACAGAATTACTCAATCAAGCCGATGCTTGTTATGTGCACAGAATGATTGAAGGCGAATGGAATATTGAAAAAGCAACTGCTTTAAACGAACTGGCTTTAGTATAAATTTAAAAATAAAGAAATATGAAAACTATCTTATTTATCGGATTATTAGCTTTCGTTGCCTTTGGAATATACAGTTTTAAAAATCCAAAAGTGGATTTCAAAGAAAACACAGTAGATGGAATACAATTTTTTAAAGGAACGTTTCAAGAAGCATTAGAAAAAGCTAAAACAGAAAACAAACCTATCTTTTTAGATATTTACGCTACTTGGTGTGGTCCGTGCAAAATGCTAAAAAAACATACCTTTTCAGATAAAGAAGTTGGGGATTATTACAATGCAAACTATATTAACATTGCAGTTGATGGCGAAACAAAAGAAGGTCGTAAATTAGCAAATAATTTCAGTATTCAAGGTTATCCAACCTTGTTGATTTTAGACAAGAATGGAAAACAAGTAGCCAAACAAGTAGGATTTGTTGAACCACATATTTTAGTCAATTTTGGTAAAAGTATTGTTCCTTAAACAATAAATAATGATATTTTTTCAATTTAGTTTGTTTTGATGAAAGACACTTTCGTAATGGGAGTATCTTTCTATTTTATTAATCTTTAAAACAGTAAATTATGCACTATAAAGAACTTCTCTTTGTTGGATTACTTTTAACTTCAATGCAATCATTCTCACAATCAGTAGAAAATAGAACCAATAAAAAAATAGAAATCGGCACAGAATTACAGTTGTATCCAGTTGGTTTTATGCCAATGATAACGTCTAATATTTTCATTAAAGAAGATTGGGCACTACGATTTCGTATTGGCGGAAATTTTGCCGATCGTCAAGATTTTAGCGGTTATAATGATGATGAGGTAGCCAAAGGTTTTGGTGGAAGTGTAGGAGTAGTTAAATATTTTTCACCTTGGGGAAAAGGTAAACCTTTTGTAGGACTGACTTTAGATATTTGGAATATGTGGACAAAATGGCAAGATGGTTTACAAACTGCAAACCCAACATCTGGAACAACTTACAATGTAGTGATGCAACCTTGGGCAAATGTGGGTTATCAATATCCCATATCCAGTAAATGGAATGTTGCAGCTTCAGTAGGTTTTGGGAGAGAAATCAATGTCATAACTCGTGGCGAAAAAGTAGGCGAAGGTTGGATGGGAATTGCGACTTTCTCGGTGAATTATGCTATAAAGTAAGCAGGTTTCTCTCTTTAAATTCTAAAATTTTAAATAAAGACTATTTGCATAGCTAAAAAAAGTGATTTGAAACCTCCTTTAATGAATAATACCATCTTAAAACTCCTATCAAAAATCAGAGGAACAACTTCAAATGTTAGTAGTAGAAATTGAAGATCCAATCAAACTTTCAGAAACAGCAATCAATATTTTAAATTTTGCTTTTTAGAAATACATATTTAAGGTTCAAATTCTTGCTATCGTATATTGATTTACAGAGTATTTTACATCGCTACTAAATCTCCAGCAATATCTTTGGATGGTAATTCAGATTTACCCATCAAAAACATATCCACCTGTCTTGCGGCTTCTCTTCCTTCCGAAATTGCCCAAACAATCAATGATTGGCCTCTTCTCATATCTCCAGCTGTGAAAATATTAGGAACATTCGTTTGGTATTTTCCATAGTCAGCTTTATAGTTTGAACGGACATCTTTTTCAATGCCTAATCTGTCTGCCAAAGTGCTTTCTGGTCCTGTGAAACCTAAAGCCAGTAAGGCTAAATCACAAGGCCATATTTTTTCTGTGCCTTCAATTTCTATTAATTGAGGGCGTTCACCAGGAGTCATTTTCCATTCTACATTGACTGTTTTTAATGCAATCAGTTTATTGTTTTCATCCTTAATGAATTCCTTGGTATTGATTAACCAATTTCTTTCAACACCCTCTTCGTGTGAAGAAGAAGTTTTTAGTTGTAAAGGCCAAAATGGCCAAGGAGTTGCTGGCGAACGATGACCAGGTGGTTTTGGCATGATTTCAAAATTGACAACTGATTTTGCTCCATGTCTATTAGATGTTCCAATACAATCAGATCCTGTATCTCCACCACCAATTACAATGACATTTTTACCAGTTGCCATAATTTGGTTTTCTATTTTTTTTCCAAATAATACTTTGGTTTGTTGTGTTAAAAAATCCATGGCTTGTACAACTCCATCGGCATCAATTCCTGGAGTTGGCAAGCTTCTTTTTTCGGTGGCCCCACCACAAAGAACAATCGCATCAAACGATTTTAATTCTTTTACAGGATAATTTACGCCAACATTGATATTGGTTTTGATTTCAATTCCTTCGGCTTTCAAAATGGCGATTCGTCTATCAATAATTTCTTTTTCCATTTTAAAATTAGGAATTCCATAGCGTAATAAACCACCCACTTCATCTTCTCTTTCAAACACGGTAACCAAATGTCCAGCCCTGTTTAGTTGTTGAGCAGCCGCTAAACCAGCAGGTCCTGAGCCAATCACTGCAATTGTTTTTCCAGTTCTGGTTTTTGGTGGTTGTGGTTTGATCCATCCTTCTTTAAAAGCGATTTCAACAATATTTTTTTCGATATTTTCAATAGACACTGGGTCTTCAATCAATCCTAAAACACATGATTTTTCGCAAGGTGCAGGACACAAACGTCCTGTGAACTCGGGAAAATTATTGGTAGAATGTAATATCCACGAGGCTTTTTGCCATTCTCCTTGATGCACCATGTGATTGAAATCAGGAATGAGATTTCCTAATGGACATCCACTGTGACAAAAAGGAATGCCACAATCCATGCAACGAGATCCTTGTTTTTTTACTTCATTGTCAGAAAGCGCAACTGTGAATTCTTTATAGTTTTTTATGCGTTCTTCAACTGGAATGTAGGTTTCATCTTGTCTTTCAAATTCTTTAAATCCTGTTATTTTTCCCATGACATTATGCTGTTGTTAATTCTTCAACCATTGGTTTTTCAGTTTCTAATCTTTTTAATGCATTCTTATATTCAGTTGGCATTACTTTGATAAATTTATCAATATTTTGTTCCCAGTTTTCTAATAAATATTTTGCTCTTTGGCTATTGGTATACAAATAATGTTTTTCAACCATCATTTTTAAATCTAAAGCATCATCGTCAATTACGGTTTCAAAATCAACACTTTCGGTATTGCACAAACCATTGACAAATTTGTTTTCTGGATCAAAAACGTAGGCAATTCCACCACTCATACCCGCTGCAAAATTTCGTCCTGTTTTTCCTAAAACAACTACTTTTCCACCGGTCATATATTCGCAACAATGATCTCCAACCCCTTCTACAACTGCAATTGCGCCCGAATTTCTAACGGCAAAACGTTCCCCTGCAATTCCGTTGATATACGCTTGACCATTGATTGCACCAAATAAGCAGACGTTTCCAACAATGATGTTTTCTTCGGCGATAAAGTCCGCTTTTGCAGGTTTTTTAATAATTAGTTTTGCGCCTGACAATCCTTTTCCAAGGTAATCATTGGTATTTCCTTCTAAAGTAAAAGTCAATCCGAAAGCACTAAATGCCCCGAAACTTTGTCCTGCAGAACCTGTAAAATTGATATTTAATGTATCTTCTGGCAAGCCTAAATAGCCGTAGATTTTTGAAATTTCATTAGAAACAATGGCCCCAACTGCACGATTTATATTTTTTATTGGATAAGAAAGTGTCATTTTTTCTTTTCTGTAAAGTGCTCTGTGTGAATCTTTCAAAATGGTAAAATCCAAAACATTTTCTAAATTATGATTTTGTTGTTCGGTATTTCTTACAATTCTAGTTCTGTATGATGAAGGTCTGTGTAAAATACTTGACAAATCCAATCCTTTAGCTTTGTAATGTTTGATGGCTTTATTGGCATTGATTTTATGCGTTTGACCTACCATTTCTCCCAAAGTCCTAAAACCTAGTTGCGCCATAATTCCTCGCAATTCTTCGGCAATATAGTAAAAGAAATTAATGACATGTTCAGGAGTTCCTTTGAAATTTTTGCGCAATTCTTTGTCTTGAGTGGCAATTCCAACAGGACAGGTATTGAGATGACATTTTCGCATCATGATGCATCCAGAAGCAACCAAAGGAGCTGTTGCAAAACCAAATTCTTCAGCGCCTAATAATGCAGCAATGGCAACATCACGTCCCGTTTTTAGTTGTCCATCACATTCCACCACAATTCTACTTCTTAGATTATTAAGCACCAAAGTTTGTTGCGCTTCAGCAAGTCCAAGTTCCCAAGGCAATCCTGCGTGTTTTAAAGAAGTGAGAGGAGAAGCACCTGTGCCACCATCATAACCAGAAATTAAAACAACATCGGCTTTTGCTTTGGCAACACCAGCTGCAATGGTGCCAACACCCACTTCAGAAACCAATTTTACATTGATTCTTGCTTCTCTATTGGCATTTTTCAAATCGAAAATGAGTTGTGCTAAATCTTCAATCGAATAAATATCGTGGTGGGGTGGAGGCGAAATCAACCCAACATAAGGCGTTGAATTCCTAGCAGCAGCAATCCAAGGCAATACTTTGAATCCTGGTAATTGACCACCTTCGCCAGGTTTTGCGCCTTGTGCCATTTTAATCTGAATTTCTCTTGCATTCGTCAAATAATGTGAAGTAACTCCAAAACGACCGGAGGCAACTTGCTTGATTGCTGAGTTTCTGCTATCGCCATTGGCATCTTTTTGAAAACGATCTCTGTTTTCACCTCCTTCACCTGAGTTGGATTTTCCACCAATTCTGTTCATTGCAATGGCTAAATTTTCATGAGCCTCTTTGGAAATAGAACCATATGACATAGCTCCAGTTTTAAAGCGTTTCACAATTTCGGTCCAAGGTTCAACTTCATCCAAAGGAATTGGATCAAGATTTTCAAACTCAAATAAACCTCTAATTGTCATGAGGTTTTCAGCTTGTTCGTTAATTGTTTTTGCATAGATATCATAACTGGCTTGGTCACTCAATCTTACTGCTTGCTGCAATTTGGCAACAGTTGTTGGATTGAATAAGTGACGTTCACCATTTCTTCTCCATCTATAATCTCCACCGATATTTAATCCTAATTTTTTATCAATCGTATTATTTGGATAGGCTTGTTTGTAGCGTTCATGTATTTCTTTTTCAATTTCGTACAAACCAATTCCTTCGATTCTAGAGGTTGTATAAGGAAAATATTTTTCTACAAATTGAGAATTAAATCCTACAATTTCAAAAATTTGAGAACCTCTGTAAGAATGTAATGTTGAAATTCCGATTTTATTCATGATTTTCAGAATCCCTTTTCCAATTGCTTTGTTGAAATTATCAACTGCTTTTTGTTCAGAAATGCCAGTAATAAAGCCTTCTTTCACTTGCATTCTGATGATTTCATTCACCATATAGGGATTGATGGCACTTGCACCATAACCAAATAAAGTAGCAAAATGATGTGGTTCACGAGGTTCTGCAGATTCGATAATGATGTCAAAATAAGAACGCTTTCTCAAACGATTCAGTTGGTGATTTACATAAGAACACGCCAATAAAGCCGGAATTGGGGCCATTTCTTGACAAACACCTCTATCAGATAAAATAATAATATTCTTTTTTAGGTCGAGCGCTTTTTCAACTTGAGTGATGATATTGTTAAGGGCATCTTCCAAACCGTTTAGACCACCTGCTTTTGGATACAATATTTTGATGGTTTCTGCTTTGAAACTTTCGATATCAATCGTTCTAATTTTTTCTAAATCGGCATTAGAAATAACGGGATTTTGAATGCGAAGTTTTCTACATTGACGATCTGTGATGCTAAAAATATTTCGGTCTTTTCCGAGATTTAAACTGATGTCAGTTACAATATTTTCACGAATTCCATCCAAAGGAGGATTGGTGACTTGTGCAAATAATTGCTTAAAATAATTTGAAATCAATTGAGGTCTGTCAGATAAAACAGCCAAAGGCGTATCTGTTCCCATAGAGCCAAGTGCTTCGTTTGCGTTTTGCGCCATAGGCGTAATTACTTCCTGAATATCTTCAAAAGTATAATTGAATAATCGCTGTCTGGTTTTGATATCAATAGATTCTATTGGGCACGTTTCGCCTGTATAAGGCACATCTCTTAAATGCAAACGCGAATGATCCAACCATTCTTTATAGGGTCTTTCAGAAACTATTTTTGATTTAATTTCTTCATCTTCAATGATTCTACCTTCATTCATATCCACCAGAAACATTCTTCCTGGCTCTAATCTTCCGTGTTTTAAAATATCAGTAGGATCAATATCAAATACACCAATTTCTGAGGACATGATGAGCTTTCCGCTTTTGGTAACTGTGTATCTTGATGGTCTCAATCCGTTTCTATCTAAAAGAGCGCCAACATAATCACCATCCGTAAAAGGCACAGAGGCTGGTCCATCCCAAGGTTCCATAATACAGCCATTATATTCATAAAAAGCCTTTTTTTCTGGAGACATGGTTTGGTGTTTTTCCCAAGCTTCAGGAATCATCATCATCATGATTTCTGGCAACGAACGCCCTGTGTGCGTTAGCAATTCAACAACCATATCCATAGAAGCTGAATCGGATTTTCCTGGCAAAATAATAGGAAATAACTTTTCGATTTGATCACCAAAGATGTCACTTTTCATGATTTCTTCGCGCAAACGCATTCTGCTTACATTTCCTTTTAAGGTATTGATTTCTCCGTTTTGACACAACAATCTAAAAGGTTGCGCCAATTCCCAAGTTGGCATGGTGTTCGTTGAAAAGCGTTGATGCACTAGAGCCAAACGAGTTACCAAATCTACCTCTTGTAAGTCTAAGTAATAAGGACCAATATCTTCGGGCATGATAATCCCTTTATAGATAATAGTGGTGATTGAAAAACTTGGAATATAAAAAAGGTTGCTTTCAGATATTTTTGAATTTCTAATAGTATGTTCGGTTATTTTTCTGGCAGCATACAATTTTGATTTGAAAATAGCTTCGGAAATATCACTATTCTTACCAACGAAAAGTTGCTCAATTGTTGGTTCCGATGCCAAAGCTATTTCTCCTAAGTGAGAGGAGTCAACGGGTACTTTTCTCCACCCTAAAAATGACAAACCTTGGGCTTTTATTTCATTTTCAAAAGCAGTTTTACAGAAATCATATTGGTTTGAAATTTTTGGTAAAAAAACCATTCCCACAGCATATTCTCTTGGATTTGGTATGCTAAAATCGCAAACGCGTTTAAAGTAATCATGAGGAATATCTATCAACAAACCTGCACCATCTCCTGTTTTTCCATCTGCACTAACACCACCTCTATGTTCAAGTTTTACGAGTATTTCTAAAGCATCATGAATGATTTGATTGGTTCGTTCTCCATTAAGGTTACAAATGAATCCCGCACCACAATTTTCGTGCTCGAATTCAGGTGAATATAAGCCTTGTTTCTCCATTTTAAAATTTAATTATTTTTACAAAAATATATAATTAATTAAATAAAATTTATAAAAACGAATTATTTACTATAACTTTTGCTTTGATATGATAATTATAGTATTAAAAATGTATTATTGATAATTATATTAGCTTAAATTATCAAATTCATAAAAATAAAAAGACATCCTTAAAAATTTAATTTTAAAGATGCTTTTTTGTAAAACTAAGAGGTTTTAATTTTCGTTCAAACGAAAATCAGGATAAGCATTCATTCCATGTTCGTGAGAATCCAAACCTTCTAATTCTTCTTTTTCACTAACTCTAATTCCCATTGTTTTCTTTAACGCAAATAATATAATAAATGAAAATATACTGCAGAAAACAGCATAACTAGCAACGCCAATTAATTGACTAATAAACTGATCAAAGCCAGCGAGATTTCCAAAGATTCCTACTGCCAAAGTTCCCCAAACACCACAAACAAGGTGAACAGCAATGGCTCCAACAGGATCATCAAGTTTCAATTTATCGATAATACTGACAGCAAATACAATAATAGTTCCTGCAATGGCTCCTATAAGGATAGCATCTGTTGGAGACATTTGGTCTGCTCCGGCTGTAATACCAACTAATCCTGCAAGAATTCCATTTAGAAACATGGTTAAATCCAAGTTTTTATAAATAATTCCTGACACTAGAGCCGCAATCACACCACCTGCAGCAGCTGCCAAGCTAGTGGTTACTAATGTTAGAGAAGTAAGTGTTGGATCCGCAGAAAGCACTGACCCTCCATTAAATCCGAACCATCCCAACCATAAAATTAATACTCCTGCAGTAGCCAAAGGAAGATTGTGTCCCGGAATTGCTTGTATTTTTCCGTCTTTGAATTTTCCAATTCTAGGACCTAAAAGACAAACTGCCACTAGCGCGGCCCAACCACCTACTGAATGAACCAAAGTAGAACCTGCAAAATCATAAAAAGGAGTTTCAAGTTTTTGTAAAAAACCTCCACCCCATTTCCAAGAACCTGCAATTGGATATACCAATCCGACATAAATAATAGTAAAAATCATAAAAGGTATGATTTTTACTCTCTCTGCAACTGCTCCAGAAACGATAGTTGCAGCAGTTGCTGCAAACATTCCTTGAAATAAGAAGTCTGTCCAATAAGTGTAACCTGCATTGTAAGCCAAATCCAAAGCGCCTGTTGTTGGGTCGATTGGTGCGCTCAATCCGAATCCGGAAAAACCAAAGAAACCAGTTGAATCCTCTGCAAAACCAGGATACATCAATCCGAATCCTACAAGGCAATATAAAAGTAATCCGATTGTTACAATGAATACGTTTTTGAATAATATATTAATAGTGTTTTTTTGTCTAGTTAGCCCAATTTCCAAAAGAGAAAATCCAAGGTGCATAAAAAAAACGAGTGCTGTACAGATCATCATCCATACATTATTGATCGTAAGTAATTCCATTTTATTAAATTTAGTTTAGGGTTTGTCCTCCTTTATCTCCTGTTCTTATTCTGTAGGCTTCGTTTATGTCGCTCACGAAAATTTTTCCATCTCCAACATCGCCAGTAGAAGCGGATTCCAAAATTGCTTTAATGGTGATATCTTCAAAATCATCATTCACCACTATTGATAAATAACGTCTTTGAATATCACTGGTACTGTAGCTAACGCCTCTATAAACGTGACCTTCTTTTTCGTTACCTAAACCTGTTACGTCCCAATAAGAAAAGAAATTCACACCAACATTGTGTAAAGCATCTTTTACCTCTGAAAATTTAGATTTTCTGATAATTGCTTCGATTTTTTTCATTTTTGAATGGTTAATGGTTAATAATAAATAAAATTTTTTTTAATAAAAATCACATGACAGTAAATGCCATGTGATTTACATAAAAATAATAATCAATCTAATTGCTATTCAATTTCTCTTTGTCTTTTTCCTGGATATGCGATAGAACCGTGTTCTGAAATATCTAAGCCTTCTATTTCTACTTCTTTAGACACTCTAAGCCCAACAGTGGCATGTAAAATTCCAAACACAACTAGTGATAATACAATTGCCCAAACTGCATAAGCCAACACGCCTATTGCTTGTGTGCCTAATTGTGCTGCACCCCCACCATTTAATAATCCGATTGCTTCATCACCATTTACACCCCACAAACCAATTACCAAAGTACCCCAAGCACCAGCAACTCCATGAACAGAAACAGCACCAACAGCGTCATCAATTTTTAATTTTTTCTCAATAAATTCAATTGAAAAAACAACAATGATTCCAGCTATAAATCCAGCCATGATAGCTCCAATAGGTGTCATGTTTCCACAACCTGCGGTGATACCTACCAATCCAGCCAAAACGCCATTTAATGTTTGTGCTAAGTTTGGTTTTCCGTACCAAATCCAAGTAGTAATCAACGCTGCCAAACCACCAGCTGCAGCAGCTAAATTGGTCACTAAAACTACGTTAGAAGCGGCAATTGCATCTGCACCACCCCAAGCAAGTTGAGAACCACCATTAAAACCGAACCAACCAAACCAAAGGATAAAAACCCCAAGAGTAGCTAATATTTGATTGTGACCAGGTATTGGAATCACTTTTCCGTCAACATATTTTCCTATTCTAGGACCCACTAAAAATGCGGCAACTAAGGCGGCCCAGCCTCCCACAGAGTGAACGATTGATGAACCTGCAAAGTCAATAAAGCCCATTTTAGTTAACCATCCATCACCTTGCCATTGCCATCCACCTGAAATTGGGTAGATTATTGCAGTCATTACCAATGAAAATATTAAATAGGTTCCATATTTTGTTCTACCGGCAATTGCTCCTGAAACGATCGTTGCAGCGGTTGCAGCAAACATTGTTTGGAAAAACAAGTCAGCGCCTTCACCTTGCATCAAACCGCTCCAGAAAAACCAGCCGTTTGAGGTATCTCCATACATTAATGAATAGCCAACAAACCAATAAGCAATTGAACCGATACAAATGTCGAGCAAGTTTTTCATTGCAATATTTACTGCATTTTTTGAGCGTGTCATTCCAGATTCTACCAAAGTAAAGCCTGCCTGCATCATGAATACTAGAATACCTGCAATAAGCATCCAAAGCATTCCCATATCTCCATTTATTTTCTCAACTTCAGCAGCAATATCTACTGTTGCAGTTGTTTCTTGTGTGATTGATAATAATAAACTCATTTTTTAGTTTTTTAGTTGTGTAAGTTTTTTTGAATTTTTAAAACGAATAAATTGCAGCAAGTGTAGCCCCTGTCATTGTTTTATCTCCTGGGAATCCTGGAATGATGAAGTCTTTAGAAGAGTCAATTCTTACCTCGGGAATAATTTTTAAACTTTCTGTTAAAGAAAGATTTGCTGATAATGTGAAAGCAGAAACACTTGTGTCTCCAAGTCCAGAGGTTTTGGTAAAAAATTCAGGTCTAAATCCTAATGAAAAAGAATCTGAAAATTTGTTTTGCAAATACAACGCAACACCTTGATAACCAGCGTCAGCATCTTTTGACTTAGAATATGCTGCATTTATGCCTGCATAAAAAGTTTCCGATAAGTCAATTCCTCCAGTATAATCTAAATATAATACATCAGCAAAACCAAATCCGTCAGCACCATAAGCTAAATTAAAATATTGACCTTTGTATCCTGCTTGAAAACCTAATTGGTAGTCGCCTGTTGGATTTGCACCACCAGTCAATCCATGAGGATTTGTCAAGGCAAACAAGAAAGATAAATCTTCACTTGCAGCATAATTCACTTTAAAACCAGTGTGAGAGAATGGTCCTGCATTAAAAAGATAAGAAACTGAATAATGATAATTTCCTGTTGGAGATATTACCTCAAATCCTAAAAATGTGTTGAACTGACCCAATGTTAAAGTAACTTTGTCAGAAGCTTTGTAGTAAGCATACAATTGGTTGATGGCTCCTTCATACATGTTAGCGGCAACTGCTCTTGGACCATAAGCCAAATCAGCCACAACTCCTGCCTTTCCTTTTTCATAAGCAAAAATGGTATTTACCATACCCAATCCAAATCCGTTTGCCGCAGCACTTCCTCCATAAAGGACACCTATTGAACCTGGTGAATTACTTTTCAAATTACTCGTGTGGTAAACATCTACGCTACCACTCAATGTGAATGTGCCTTTGTCGTCACTTTCTTGTCCTGTTATTATCAAACTATTTGTTAATAATAAAGTAAAAATAATTTTCTTCATAATGATGTTCTTTTTTAGTTTTTAAATTGATATTAATTATTTGAATGGGTCAAATATATATAGTTAATCCTAAAAAACAAGGGGGTCTTTTTTCGAAAACGTTGTATATTTTGAAGATACCCTTAAAAAAATAGGGGTTAAATTAAGATAAATGTATTTTTTAATTGATGAATGGTTAAAAATAGGATGTTTGTAAAAAATTGGCATATTATTTTAAGATATTCATAAAAATGAAGGTTTTTAAAAAAATAATGCAATAAATAATATTATAACCTTATGAAATATTCAATAAATTTTGAATTTGTTTGCGTTTTTTTTGATTTTAAACTCCCTAAAATCCTTAAAATCAAAAGGATTTTTTATGAAATCCAGTCGTTTTTTATTTTAGGGGGTTTTTGAAATAAAAAATCCACCTAAAAAAGGTGGATTTTAAAAAATAAGCTAAAAAGAAAATAATTATCCGTGAATTAATGCTCTTGAAATGACAATTTTTTGAATTTCAGAAGTTCCTTCATAAATCTGTGTGATTTTTGCGTCACGCATCAAACGTTCTACATGATACTCTTTTACGAAACCATTTCCTCCGTGAATTTGTACAGCTTCAACAGTTTGTTCCATAGCAACTTTTGAGGCGTAAAGTTTTGCCATTGCTGATGCTATGTCATAGTTTTCTCCTTGATCTTTTAGCCAAGCAGCTTTCATCACTAGCATTCTTGCAGCTTCAATTTCGGTAAACATATCTGCCAATTTAAAAGCAATTGCTTGATGATTGCAAATTTCAGTACCAAATGCTTTGCGTTCTTTGGAATATTTTAATGCCAGTTCATAAGCGCCAGCAGCAATGCCAAGTGCTTGTGCAGCAATACCAATTCTTCCTCCAGAAAGGGTTTTCATCGCAAATTTAAATCCAAATCCGTCTTCGCCAATCCTATTTTCTTTGGGAACTTTTACTTCATTAAATTGTAAAGTATGCGTATCAGAACCACGAATCCCCAATTTGTCTTCTTTTGGACCAATATGAAAACCTTCCATACCTTTTTCAACAATAAAAGCGTTGATGCCTCTGTGACCCTTTGATTTGTCAGTTTGTGCAATTACCAAATAAACATCTGCACGACCACCATTGGTAATCCAGTTTTTTGTACCATTTAATAAGTAAAAATCGCCCATATCAATAGCAGTTGTTGCTTGAGAAGTAGCATCTGAACCTGCTTCAGGCTCGCTCAAACAAAAAGCACCAATATTTTCGCCTGTTGCCAATTTGGTCAAGTATTTTTGTTTTTGAGCATCTGTTCCAAAAGCTTCTAGTCCGTAGCAAACCAAAGAATTATTCACTGAAACCATTACTGAGGCTGATGCGTCAATTTTTGACAATTCTTCCATGATCAATACATACGAAATCGTATCCATGCCACTTCCACCATATTTTGGGTCAACCATAATGCCCATGAATCCGAGTTCACCCATTTTTTTGACCAATTCTTGAGGGAATTTTTGCTCATTATCTCTTTTAATAACGCCTGGTAACAATTCAGTTTGCGCAAATTCTCTTGCGGCATCTCGAATCATCATGTGTTCTTCTGTTAAACTAAAATCCATTGATGTATATTTGTTATATTCGTACTTTAAGTTATCAAAGGTATCGATTTCGTAACATTTTTTAAACAAAGTTTTGTTATTTTTAACGATATGAATAAAAATAAAATTTTTGCGATAGGAGTGATGTCTGGAACGTCTTTGGACGGAATTGACTTGGCACTTGTCAGTTTTGAAAAAGGGAATTATCAAAATTTTGAAATTGTTTTTGCAGAGACAATTTCATACACCATTCAATGGAAAAACACGCTAAGAAATGCCATTCGTCTTTCTGCGGTTGATTTAAAAGAACTATCTATCAATTATGGGAAATTTTTAGGCGATAGTATCAATCAATTCATGACGAAATTGAACACAAAAAAGGTTGATTTTATTGCTTCTCACGGACATACGATTTTGCATGAGCCAGCAAAAGGCATCACGCTTCAGATTGGTGATGGGCAAACGATTGCCAACAAGACGCATCAAAAAGTAGTCTGTGACTTTAGAACTCAAGATGTTCAATTGGGTGGTCAAGGTGCACCTTTGGTACCAATTGGCGATGAATTATTATTTTCGGATTATGAATATTGTATCAATTTAGGTGGATTTGCCAATATATCCTTCAAAGAAAATGGTCAAAGAATTGCTTTTGATATTTGCCCTGTAAATGTGGTTTTGAATTTTTATGCCAACCAACTCGGACTTGAATATGATGCCAATGGCGCTATTGCAACATCAGGAATGTTTCACGAATCGCTTTTTCACCAGTTAAATTCTTTGGACTATTTTTATCAAAATCCACCAAAATCACTGGGAGTTGAATGGGTTCAAAAAGAGGTTTTTTCGATGCTTGAAGCATCAAATCTAGCGCCTTCAACTATCATAAGAACTTATACAGATCATATTGCGTGGCAAATTTCGAATGTTATTTCTGAAAACAAAAAAGTGTTGTGTACTGGTGGAGGAACTTACAATCGTTATTTGATTGAAAAAATGGCATCAACCAAAAAAATGGAACTAATTATCCCAGATAAAAATTTAATTGAGTTCAAAGAAGCGCTCATTTTTGCATTTTTGGGATTGTTACGCATTGATAATCAGACGAATTGTTTGCGATCAGTAACTGGTGCTAAAAAAGATCATTCTTCGGGTAAAATTTTTTATAAAAACCTTTAAATAAAAAATTTGAGCAATCATTTTTTTACAGTATGTTTGTGCGTAAACTTTTTTAAATATCATAATTTTTAAAATTTTTTTTATGAATCAATTGTAGTTTTTCTGTAAAATAATGAAAATTGTACCAGAAAATACCAAAACAAGTGAAAATTAGCAACATGCATCCATGAAAGATTTATTAAAAATATATGAAAACAAACAACCAGAAATCGTTTTTAACTGGAAAGATCCTGAAACAGAAGCTGAAGGTTGGACGGTTATCAACTCACTAAGAGGGGGAGCAGCAGGTGGTGGTACAAGAATGCGTGAGGGATTGGATTTCAATGAAGTATTGTCATTAGCAAAAACTATGGAAGTGAAATTTACAGTTTCTGGTCCTGCAATTGGTGGTGCAAAATCGGGTATCAACTTCAATCCCAATGATCCTCGAAAAAAAGGCGTTTTAGAGCGATGGTACAAAGCAGTTGCGCCATTGTTAAAAAGTTATTATGGTACAGGAGGCGACTTGAATGTAGATGAGATTCACGAAGTAATTCCGATTACCGAAGAAAGTGGTGTTTGGCATCCGCAAGAAGGGGTTTTTAATGGACATTTTAAACCCTCAGAAGCTGATAAAATCAACAGAATTGGCCAATTGCGTCATGGCGTAATCAAAGTCATTGAAGATATTTCCTTAACTCCAGATATTTCAAAAAAATATACAGTTGCTGATATGATTACTGGTTTTGGCGTTGCCGAAGCAATCCGTCATTATTATAGCATTTATGGCGGAACAGTTGTTGGAAAACGAGCTGTAGTGCAAGGTTTTGGGAATGTAGGTTCGGCTGCAGCCTATTATTTGGCGCAAATGGGCGTAAAAATAGTGGGGATTATTGACAGGGATGGAGGCGTTATCAATGAAGAAGGTTTTACTTTCGAGCAAATAAAAGCATTTTTTCAGAACAAAAACGGAAACACACTCGTTTCAAAAAACATGATTTCCTTTCAAGAAATCAACGAACGTATTTGGCAAATTCCTTGCGAAATTTTCACACCCTGTGCAGCATCAAGATTGATTACTCAAACGCAAATTAATCAAATGATTGAATCAGGATTGGAAGTGATTTCTTGTGGGGCAAATGTTCCGTTTGCCGACAAAGAAATTTTCTTTGGATCTATCATGGAAGATACAGATAAAAAAGTGAGTCTGATTCCTGATTTTATCTCCAATTGTGGTATGGCAAGAGTTTTTGCTTATTTCATGGAGCGTAAAGTGGAAATGACCGACAAAGCCATTTTTGAAGATACTTCAAAAACCATCAAAAAAGCACTACAAAAAACATTTGCAAAAAGTGCCTCAAAAACAAGAATTAGCGAAACCGCATTTGAAATAGCCTTAAAAGAATTGATAAAACTTTAAATAATTGAACATGGAATCAGTAATCGTCATTGTTTTTGTAATTGGATATTTAGCCATAACCCTAGAGCACAATTTAAAATTAGACAAATTAATCCCTGCATTGATCATGATGGCAGTGTCTTGGGCTTTAGTTTCTCTTGGAGTTGATAGTTTTTCAAATTGGTTCGACTCAAGTACCCATTCTTTGGTTGAAGGTTTTGGGGCAATGATGCATGATGAAAAAATGCATTTGGTCGAAGAAACTTTATTGCACCACATTGGAAAAACAGCTGAAATTTTAGTATTTCTTTTAGGTGCCATGACCATAGTTGAAATTATTGATTATTTCGACGGATTTTCGACCATCAAAAAATATGTAGGTTTTAGAAGTAAAAGAAAATTACTTTGGATATTTTCAGGAATGGCTTTTGTTTTATCAGCAATCATTGATAATTTAACAGCCACCATTGTATTAATTTCAATATTACAAAAAATTGTAAAAACCAGAGACGAACGAATTTGGTTTGCAGGTTTGATTATTATTGCTGCCAATGCAGGTGGTGCATGGTCTCCGATTGGTGATGTAACAACCACCATGCTTTGGATTGGTAAAAAAGTATCAGCAGGAAAATTGGTTGAATATTTATTGCTTCCTTCAATTTTATGTGTTGTGGTTCCTGCTTTAATAGCTTCATTTTTACCTCCTTTCAAAGGTGAAATCAATTTTGATGAAAATGATAATGACAAAACAAAAAGCAATTACAGTGGTAGAATGTTGTTGATTGGTTTGGGATTCATAGTTTTTGTGCCATTTTTTAAAACTGTCACGCATTTGCCTCCTTATGTTGGGATGATGTTATCATTGGGAATTGTTGCTACTTTTGCCGAAATTTATAGTCGCAGAAAATTCTCATTGACTGATTTTAATACCCTTGAAGAATCAAATGCACATGCAAATCATGGTCCAGTACATCATTCTTTATCAAAAATTGAAATGCCAAGTATTTTATTCTTCTTAGGGATTTTAATGGCGGTTGCAGCACTTGAATCTTTAGGAATTTTATTCAATTTTGCCACTACATTAAAAGAAGTAATGCCTATGTTGGGCACAGAATTTCATCATGCAGGTGTTTCTGATTTGGTGGTTTTGTTGATTGGTGTTGGCTCAGCAGTGATAGACAACGTTCCATTGGTTGCAGCAAGTTTAGGGATGTTTACAGAGCCTTTAGATAATGAATTATGGCATTTTATTGCATTTTCAGCAGGAACTGGAGGTAGTATGTTAATCATTGGTTCTGCAGCTGGTGTTGTAGCCATGGGTATGGAAAAAATAGATTTTTTCTGGTATATAAAAAATATTTCTTGGCTGGCATTGATAGGATTTGCTGTAGGTTCTGCTACTTTTATGATTACAAGAACATTGTTTTAGATAGCAATATTTGAAAATCATTTTTTTTAAACAATCATCAAATAAAATTGTCATTTTGTAAATGCAAAATGGCATTTTTTTTGTTAAATAAAACGGGCTCAAATTGTATTCAAACAATTTAAAAATAAATTAATCGTTATTATATCACATAAATCAAAATTTCAATGATTTCATTATTTCAAGATAATATTCAAGAGTTAAAAGAAGTAGTTTCCGAAGAAAAAACACTGTCTATCTATAAACTCATTGTAAGTGGTGGATTGGGCGGACAAATTATTATTGGAATTCTTTTTGTACTGCTAATAGTTGCATTTTATATTTATTTCGAACGTTTTTTTGCCATCAAAGCAGCCTCAAAAGAGGATAAAAATTTTATGAATCAAATCAAAGAGTATGTTTCCAATGGAAAATTAGAGTTCGCCAATGATTTGTGTAAAAGTAAAAACACACCAACATCAAGACTGATTGCTAAGGGAATTTCGCGAATTGGAAAACCTTTAGAAGATATCAATACCGCTATTGAAACTGCCGGAAAATTAGAGATTTATCAACTAGAAAAAAACGTGAGCGTGTTAGCAACTATCTCAGGGGCAGCACCAATGATTGGCTTTTTGGGAACAGTTATTGGAATGATAATTGCCATTCATGAAATCGCCAATGCGGGGGGTCAAATAGATATCAAATTGCTTTCTGACGGATTATACACTGCTATGACAACCACAGTTGCAGGATTAATTGTGGGAATTATTGCCTATATAACCTACAATCATTTGGTGGTGAGAACCAATAAAGTGGTGTATCAAATGGAAGCAAAATCAGTAGAGTTTTTAGATTTGTTGAATGAACCAGTATAAGTAGAAATTAAGAATTACGAATTAGGAATTACGAATTTTGTTTTAACCATCAACCATCAACCAAAAACCACCAACCACCAACCAAAATATGAACCTCAGAGGCAGAAACAAAGTAGATCCAACCTTTAATATGGCATCAATGACAGACATTGTGTTTTTGTTATTGATTTTTTTTATGCTCACATCTTCGCTGGTAACAGTGAGTGCAATTGATGTGTTGTTGCCAAAAGCTGGTGGAAAAACTGAAAATAATGTATCAGTAGCTGTTTCTATTTCAAGTGATGCGCTTTTTTATATTGACAAAACAAATGTTAGCGAGTCAAACTTGGAAAGCGAAATTTTAAAAAGTGTTGGCCAAGAAAAAAAGAAAACAATCATAATAAGAGGAGATAAAGACGCTGCTTATGAAAATGTGATGAAAGTGATTGACATTGCAAATAAAAACAAGCTAAAAATGATTTTAGCAGTCAAAGGAAATTAATGGCTATTTTAGATACCAAACATAAACGAAAATCAGCAGTAATTACAATAGTTTTAGTGATTATTCTGCTTTTTGCGGTTTTTAATTTTGGGATGACATATTTAGACCCTCCAGAAGAATATGGTTTGGCTATTAATTTTGGGGATTCAAATGTTGGTTTTGGAGAGCCAGTGATCAATACAGAACAAAATCTGATTCCAGAAGTAAAAGAAACTATTGATAAAAAAGTAGAAATTGAAGAAACTCCAAAAGAGGTCATTAAAGAAAAAATAATTACGGATGATACCTCTAAAGAAATTTCTGTTGTTGAGAAAAAAGAAGAAAAAAAAGAACTCATAAAAGAGGAAGTAAAAAAGGAAGCCACTAAAGAAGTTCCCAAAAAACCATCCAAAGAAGCTCAAGAAGCATTAAATAGTTTGCTAAATAACAATACTTCTGATAGCAAACAAAAAGGTGAAGGCGATGATAAAAATGAGGGAGTCAAAGGCGATAAAAATGGCGAACCTAATTCCACTAAATATTATGGAAACAAAGGAATTGATGGAGGAGATTATAACTTATCAGGCAGAAAAGCTTTAGAAAAACCTATAAGACAGCCTGATTGTCAAGAAGAAGGAACTGTAGTAGTTCGCATTGAAGTAGATAAAAACGGAAAAGTAATCAATGCAACCCCAGGTGTAAAAGGGACTACAAACTCAGCTGACTGCTTGTTGAAACCTGCCAAAGAGGCCGCACTTAGAACAGTTTGGAATTCAGATAATAATGCTCCAACCAAACAAATAGGCACAATTATTTATAAGTTTACTTTGGCTAAATAATCTCTTATCTTTGCAGTAAATTCCAATATTTGCAATTAAATTTATGAATTATAAGGAAACTTTACAGTGGATGTTTGCGCAACTTCCCATGTTTCAAAGAGTTGGAGAAAGTGCCTTCAAAAAAGATTTGACAAATACCCATGCTTTTTCAAAACAGTTGGGTTTTCCTGAGAAAAAATTCAAATCCATTCATGTAGGAGGTACTAATGGAAAAGGCTCTACCAGCCACATGTTGGCATCTATTCTTCAAGAAGCAGGCCACAAAGTGGGTTTATATACCTCTCCGCATTTGAAGAATTTTACAGAGCGCATTCGCATCAATGGTAAAGAAATTCCAAAAAGAGCAGTCACTGCATTCATCAACAAAAATAAAGCTTTTTTAGAAACCCATCAGCTATCATTTTTTGAAATGACTGTAGGCATGGCATTTGATTATTTTGCCAACGAAAAGGTGGATATTGCCATTATTGAAGTCGGTTTGGGAGGCCGTTTGGATTCTACGAACATCATTACTCCAGAAGTATCAGTAATCACCAATATTGGCTATGACCACATGCAGTTTTTAGGAAACACTTTGCCAGAAATTGCAGGAGAGAAAGCTGGGATTATCAAAGAAGGTATTCCTGTTATTATTGGAGAATTTCAGGAAGAGGTTGCAAAAGTTTTTCTGTCAAAAGCCTTAGCCATGAACACCACAATTCTATTTGCTTCTGATGATCATACAAGTTACAAAACAGACTTGTTAGGCGATTATCAAAAATCAAATACCAAAACTGCTGTGGCAGGAATTAGAAAATTGACGGGTTTTGAAATTTCAGAAAAGAATATTGTGGATGGATTGCAAAACGTAGTAAAAAATACCCATCTCAAAGGAAGATGGCAAATTTTACAACAAAAACCAACCGTTATCTGCGATACTGCGCACAATAAAGAGGGATTACAAATCGCATTAAACCAATTGAAAAACCAAAAATTTGAACACTTGCACATTGTTTTAGGGGTAGTTTCAGACAAAAAAACGGAAGACATATTTCCTTTATTTCCGGAAGAAGCAATTTATTATTTTTGCAAACCCAATATTCCAAGAGGGCTGTCAGAAGTCGTTTTACAAAAACAAGCGGCAACTTTTGGTTTACAAGGGAACACTTTTTTATCTGTAAAGAAAGCATTGAGCAATGCGTTAAAATCTGCAAATCAACAAGATATCATTTATGTGGGCGGAAGCACTTTTGTAGTGGCAGAAATTGTTTAAAATAAAACGTTTTTTCTTTTGGTAGAATTAAAATCTGTTTTATATTTGCATCCGCTAAAGGGCAATTAGCTCAGTTGGTTCAGAGCATCTCGTTTACACCGAGAGGGTCGGGGGTTCGAATCCCTCATTGCCCACCAAATTAAAAACAAATAGTTATAAAAGCCGATAGATATTCAAATTTATCGGCTTTTTGCTTTCAGATATTTACCAAATTATTCGTTCAATCTTAATGCGAAAGGGTTAAAATTGAGACCCTTAGAAATATACAATTTAACTGACTCTTTTGATGAAATTGTTAAAACTATTTGGGAATTATTAAAAAATACTGATGATTGTGCAAAAAAAATAGTTAGATAAAGCGAAACTATAGCCAAATAGTAGAGGTTTATTTATGAAAATTCAAAGAAGCTTCAAAAAAGTATTTATCGACAATACCAAATATTTAGGATTAAAAAAATATTATGATGCAGCATTACACAATGAAGATTTTTTTGCTATTTATAAATATCTTTACAGCGTTTAATAATTTCATATCTTCGATTTCTTTTAAAACAATGTTTATTTGATGATTTCTTTTTTTAAATTGAATACAATATTTACAATTCATTATGAATTTACAGCGTAAGAAATTAGAAACTTTTTTTATAGAGAAATTACATTTTATCATCAAACATCCATTTAAATCAGCTCTTTACGGATTTTTATGTAGTTGTTTTTTTATACTATTTGTTTTTTTTCTGACCTATATGGGTGTTTTTGGAAAAATTCCAAACCGAGCTGAATTGAGAAATTTAAAAAATCCAATTACATCAACGTTGTATAGTAGTCAAAAAACCGTTTTAGCAACCTATTTTCTTCAAAATAGATCAAATATTGACAGTACTGAATTGAACAACTATTTAATTGATGCTCTCGTTGCTACAGAAGATGTTCGATTTTACGATCATAAAGGCATTGATTATAAGAGTTATGCACGTGTAATCATCAAATCCTTGTTGTTGCAACAAGGCAAAGGAGGTGGAAGTACAATTACCCAGCAAATTGCCAAAAACATTTTCGGTCGAAAAAAGCAATATATTTTTTCAACGCTCATCAATAAAATGCGTGAAGTTCTCATTGCTAGAAGATTAGAGAATGTATATACAAAAAATGAATTGTTATTGTTGTATTTTAATACGGTTTCATTTGGTGAAAATCTGTATGGAATTGAAAAAGCTTCGCAACGATTTTTTAATAAAATCCCAAAAAAACTATCCCTTGCTGAATGTGCAACTTTGGTTGGCGTATTAAAAGCGCCTTCTTTTTACAACCCAAGAAATCAGCCAGAAAGATCTGAAAATAGGCGAAATGTGGTTTTAAATCAAATGGTAAAATATGGCTATTTGCAAGCTGAGGAAGCTGAAAAAGCAAAAAAACCTTTGAAACTAAACTATGTTCCTCCCACGAAAATTTCATCAATTGCCAATTATTATAAAGAATATGTGAAACAAGAATTTAATGCTTGGGCTGAAAAAAATCCAACGAAAGAAGGACACATTTATGATTTAGAGTTAGATGGCTTAAAAATTTATACAACTCTTCATCCTTCTGTTCAAAAATATGCAGAAAATGCGATGAAAAGAAACATGGATAGGTTGCAATCTTTAATGAATTTATATTGGACAAGTGCCTCTACAAAAGGAGGAAAAGAGGCGTTTATCAAAAAACTTATTAATAATCATCCAAAAGTAAAAGCATTAAAAGCAGCCAACAAAACCGAAAAAGAAATCAATGATTTTGTTGCTAAAAAAACACTAAGAAAATATTGGGAAATTGGGGAAGGTTATCAAAATAAAATGCAATCGCTTCAAGATTCTATCATCAGTGCTATCAATAGATTGCATACAGGAATTTTAGTGATGAATAGCAAAAATGGAAGTATTTTAGGGTATTTAGGTGGTATTGATTATGGTTTTTCGCAATACGATCAAGTGCAAAATAAAAAGCAAGTGGGTTCTACTTTTAAACCCATTACCTATTTAGCAGGCTTGGAAAGCGGCATTGATCCTTGTGATTTTTTTGATAATCAGCTACTTACGTATCAAAAATATGAAAATTGGAAACCTAGAAATGCCAATGGCAGTTATGGAGGAAGTTATAGTACTTATGGTGCTTTGGCGAATTCTGTAAATACGGCATCTGTAGCAATTCAGATAAAAACAGGCACAAAAAGAGTGATTGCTCAAGCAAGAAAGATGGGAATTGAAGCCAAAATTCCAATTGTTCCTTCTATTGTATTGGGAACTGCTGATATTAGTTTGTTTGAAATGGTAAAAGTCTATGCTTCAATTTCTAATGGAGGAAATCAAGTTTCGCCCTACATTATTGAAAGGATTGAAGATCAACATGGCATTGTTTTATACAAAGCTGCCCCCAAATATATTGGTAGAGTGGCTAGTTATGGCAGTGTTAAAAACTTGCAAAAAATGATGGAATTTGCCATGACAAATGGGACAGGAGCTAGTATTCAAAATTATCAGATTCCTTATAACATTATTGGTAAAACAGGTACCACTCAAAATAATGGTGATGGTTGGTTTATAGGTTGTTCACCAGAAATTGTAGTTGGTGCTTGGGTGGGTACTCTTGATAAAAGAGTGCAATTTAGCACAACACGTTTTGGGTCTGGTGCAAGTACTGCACTGCCAATGGTAGCGAGTATTTTTAAAGGACTGAGTAGTTGGCAAAATCCTATGTTGACCAATTTTCAATATGATTTCAGGTATTTTCCTTGCCCGCCATTTAGTGAATTTTCGTCAGTTGAATCAAATGCTACTTTCAAAAACGATAGCACCTATCTTAAATCCTTGTTATTAAGAGATTCCATTTTAGAGGTTGAAAGATTAAGATTGTTAGACAGTACTCAAGTTGATAGTATCCCTATTAATAAGGGTATTGAGTAAGTTTTTTGTTATAGAAAAGGATGGTACTTCTGACATAAAATTAAGGGCAAAATAATAGACAATCTTAATGTCAAAAAGAATCATTCAATGCTAGTATCTACTATTTTATATCTATATCAAACTTCTTATAGTATATTATCTAAATATCGGACAACATTTTTTTCGTAAATTCGCAGTCCGTAAGTCGCATGAAGATAATGAACAATACAAGAATAGCAATCATAGGATTAGGATATGTGGGATTGCCATTAGCAAGATTATTTGCTACGAAATACTTTGTGGTAGGGTATGATATCAAAATCAAAAGAGTCAACGAGCTTAAAAAAGGAATAGATACCACCCTTGAAGTGGGAAGTCAGTTGTTACAATCGGTTTTGACCGAGGAAATGAATGCTGAAAAAGGTCTTTATATTACTTCGGATGAAAGTTTACTTAAAACTTGTAATCATTATATTGTAACGGTACCAACATCCGTAGATAAAAACAATCAGCCAGATTTGCAACCGCTGTTATCTGCAAGTAAAACAATTGCCAAATACCTAAAGAAAAATGATTTGGTGATTTATGAATCTACAGTATATCCGGGAGCCACAGAAGAAGATTGCATTCCAGTACTGGAAAAAGAATCAGGGCTCATTTTTAATAAAGATTTTTTTGTGGGGTATTCTCCAGAGAGAATTAGTCCTGGTGACAAAATAAAAACTGTTGAGAATATCTTAAAAGTAACCTCAGGTTCCACACCCGAAAGCGCGCAGAAAGTAAATAATCTTTACAAATCAGTTATTGTTACAGGGACTCATTTAGCACCATCCATCAAGGTTGCTGAAGCTGCAAAAATCATCGAGAATTGCCAAAGAGACATCAATATCGCTTTTGTAAATGAATTGTCGAAGATTTTTAGTTTGATGAATATTAATACATCTGAAGTCTTAGAAGCTGCTGGTACAAAATGGAATTTTCTTCCTTTCAAACCAGGTTTGGTGGGCGGACATTGTATTGGTGTAGATCCTTTTTATTTAGCACAAAAAGCCCAACAATATGGCTATTATCCTGAGATTATTTTATCAGGAAGAAGACTTAATGATAGTATGGGGACTCATGTTGCGTCTGAAATTATTAAGTTAATGATTGATAGAGAAGTAAAAGTGAAAGGAGCAAAAGTGTTGGTATTGGGCATCACTTTTAAAGAAAATTGCCCAGATATTCGGAATACGAAAGTGGTTGATATGTTACTTTCTTTAAATAGTTTTGGCGTAAAAACCAGCGTTTATGACCCTTGGGCGAAAAGAGACGAAGTGAAGCGTGAATATGGTTTTGAACTACTAAATGAAGTTTATAAAACAAAATATGATGCCATTGTATTGGCGGTTTCGCACAATGAATTCAAAACTATTGATATCCCAAAACTCAAGAAAAAAAATTCAGTTGTCTATGATATCAAGAATTTTTTGGATGTGAAAGATAAGAGTCTTTAAGGGTTTTACTGATTATAAGTTATAGGTTAGGGGGTTAGAGGTTATCCGTTTAGAGTTTTATCAAACAACTAGCTAAGCAAATAACCATTAACAAATTAAACGACAGAGACAATAGAAACACTAAAAACCAAAACTACATTTGCTATATTGCTACATTGATAAATTGTTATATAGATAAATTGTTATATTGATAAATTGTAATATTGATAAAGTGTTACATCATTACATTACACAAATGAAAAATTTCGCACTTATAGGAGCAGCAGGCTTCATTGCACCAAGACACCTCAAAGCCATTAAGGAAACCAACAACCTTTTAGTAGCAGCTTTAGACAAGTTTGACAGCGTTGGAATTATGGACAGTTATTTTCCTAAAGCAGATTTTTTTACTGAATTTGAACGTTTTGACAGACATATTGAAAAACTTAAACGAAACGGAACACATTTAGATTATTTGAGTATTTGCACTCCTAATTATTTGCATGATGCCCATATCAGAATGGCATTGCGAATTGGAGCTGATGCTATTTGCGAAAAACCTTTAGTGTTAAATCCTTGGAATGTTGATGCGCTGCAGGATATTGAAAGAGAATCAGGAAAAAAAACCAATACTATTTTACAATTGCGATTGCATTCTAGCATCATCGCATTAAAAAATAGGGTAAAAAACGAACAAAAAAACACCAAATACGAGGTTGACCTTACCTACATTACTTCCCGTGGAAAATGGTACGACATTTCTTGGAAAGGGGATGAAAGCAAATCAGGAGGGGTAGCCACGAATATTGGCATTCACTTTTATGACATGCTATCATGGATTTTTGGTGAAGTGCAGGAAAACAAAGTTCACCTCAGAGAAAAAAACAAAGCAGCAGGGTACTTAGAATTTGAAAAAGCCCGTGTACGTTGGTTTTTATCTATTGATGAAAATGATTTACCACAAAAAATAAAAGAGAAAAACCAACGTACTTTTCGTTCCATTACTGTTGATAACGAAGAAATTGAGTTTAGTGATGGTTTTATGGATTTGCATACGCTTAGCTATCTAGAAATATTGAAAGGCAAAGGTTTTAGTCTTGAAGATGCTAAAAAATCTGTAAACATTGTTCATGATATCCGAAGTCAAGCAATTTCCCAGTTAGGAGAAAAGCATCCGTTTTTAAAGGGTTTAGGGGTTTAAGGGTTTAACTGTTTAGGTGTTTAGAGTTTAACTGTTTAACTGTTTAACCAATTAACCAAATAACCAGTTAACCAAAAGAAACATTAGAAACAGTTTAAGAGTTTAAGAGTTTCTATTGTTTAAGGGTTTAGGTGTTTAGGAGGTTTTTGTCATCCTGAATTTATTTCAGGATCTCCTCCAATTCTTCGCGTTTTCAGCAGTTTACAGTCTCAGGTTTCAGTTTAGAAGTCTAGCGTTTTAACGAACTAACCACTAACCCCTAACCAAAAATATGCTAAGGCGTTTACTCATTTCAACAACAGAAACAACAGAAACAGTTTAAGGGTTTAAGGGTTTAAGAGTTTCTATTGTTTAAGGGTTTAGGGTTTCTATCACAATCTTCGAGTTGAGATCTCTCGTTCCTTCCCGAAGTCTCTTGAGATCCTTCCTGCGTCGGGTTGACAAACTGCAAGTAGGGATGACAACTGGGTGGGTGAGGATGACAACAGGAGGGTGGATGACAACCCGCACACAGTTTGTCTTTCCGAAGGAGGTACGACTGAGGAATCTAATTTATATTTTGATTTGCATTTAGGAGTTGAGATCCCTCGTTCCTCGGGATGACAAACTGGATGGGGGAGGATGAAAAACAGCATTGGGGATGGGTTAAAAGCCTCTAACCTCTAACCAAAAAATAAACTTGGGTGTTTACTCACTTCAACAAAAACTTTTTATGCTTATATCCATAAAATATTAAAAATAGTAAGTATTTTTGTGTTTATAAACAAAATAAATTGATACAAAGACCCATTTACCTCAACGAACTAAAAAAATGGATAAATACCCCACAGGTAAAAATTATTACTGGCATCAGACGGTCAGGAAAATCCACTGTTCTAAAACTGTTACAGGAACACTTACTTCAAAAGGGTATTTTATCTTCGCAAATTATCTATCTCAATTTTGAAAGTTTTACTACAGAACATCTAAAGAATTCTCAGAGTTTATATCATTTTTTGATGGAAAAAATGATTCCCAACCAACCATATTATTTACTTTTAGACGAGATTCAAGAAGTAGCTCAATGGGAAAAAGTGATCAATTCATTGATGGTAGATGCTACAGTAGATATTTATGTAACGGGGTCTAACTCACATTTACTCTCCTCTGAATTGGCAACCTATCTCACAGGAAGGTACGTTGAAATCCCCATTTATACGCTTTCTTTTAATGAATTTTTGGCATTCAAAGAAACTCATAGCACTCAAGCACAAGATAAAAACAATGTGTTTATTGAATACCTCAGAAAAGGCGGATTTCCTGTTGTGCATGCGTATCATTATGACGAAGAAACCATGCAAAAAGTGGTCAAGGATATATATGCATCGGTCTTGTTGCGAGATACGATTCTGAGATATAAAATTAGAGATATCGAATTGTTAGAACGAGTGATCCGTTTTGCCTTTGATAATATTGGGAATACCTTTTCAGGAAAAAATATAGCAGATTATTTTAAAAGTCAACAGCGTAAAATTGATGTAAATACGGTTTACAATTACTTGAATGCTTTAGAGGGTGCTTTTATTTTTTACAGAGTTTCAAGATTTGATATCAAAGGAAAAGAAATCTTAAAAACACAAGAAAAGTTTTTTGTTGCTGACCTTTCATTAGTCTATGCTACGATGGGATATCGTGACAGAATGATTGCAGGTATGCTAGAAAACGTTGTTTTCTTGGAATTGAAAAGAAGAGGATATATAGTGTATATTGGTAAATTAGATACCAAAGAAATTGACTTTATTGCTGAAAAAAACGGAACAAAAATATACATCCAAGTAGCTTATAAGCTAGAAAGTCTGGCAACTATTGACCGGGAATTCCAACCACTATTGGCCATCAATGATCAATACCCAAAATATGTGGTCACCATGGATGACTTTTGGAAAGAAAATGTAGAGGGGGTGCAGCATTTCCATATTCAAGATTTTTTACAGTACAATGGATTTTAAGGGTTTAAGGGTTTAGGGGTTAGAGTTTAGGGTGTAAGGGTTTCTATCGTTTAAGGGTTTAGGGTTTAAGGGTTTAGAGTTTAGTGTTTAATTTTTAGTTGCTTTACCAGTTAACCGATTAACCAGCAAAAACAACAGAAACAGTTTAAGGGTTTCTATCACCACCTCCGAGCTTGTCACCCTGAACTTGTTTCAGGGTCTGGAGTTTATAGGGGTTTTAATTAAACGATTGGGAACAGGAGGGTGGATTACAACCCGCACACAGTTTGTCTTTCCGAAGGAGGTACGACTGAGGAATCTAATTTTTATTCGGAATTGCATTTAGGAATTGAGATCCCTCCTGCGTCGGGATGACAACTGGATGGGGGATTACGAACAACAGCATTGGGGATGGGTTAAAAACCTCTAAACCCTAACCCCTAACCAAAAAATAAACTTAGGTCTTTACTCATTTCAACAACAGCAACAACAGAAACAGTTTAAGGGTGTAAGGGTTTCTATTGGTTAAGGGTTTGGGGTTTAAACGAACTAACCTCTAAACCCAACCCCCAACCAAAAATAACTTAGGTGTTTACTCATTTCAACAACAGCAACAACAGCAACAACAGAAACAATAGTAACAGTTTAAGGGTGTCTATTGTTTAAGGGTTTAGAGTCAAGAGGTAAGCAATTTAGAGTTTTATCAACTACCCAATTAACCAACTAACCAACCAACCCCTAACCAACTTACCATCTCCCCTAAAAATTCCCCACAATTCTCAGCCCTGTAAATTCTGACGAGAATTGAGGTATGTAGTTCAATGAAAGTCTTCCTTTTTTGGTAGTATCTAGGATGCCACGCGCTCTCCAACTACTTCGCACAATGGAACGCCCAATTAAGGTACCTACGATGCCCCCAGCGACCATATCACTAAACCAGTGTTGATGGCCTTTTACATCAGAAAAAAATACTACCGTCATCAATCCATAAGGTATCCAGTAGTTGTCGTATTCCATTTGTAATACTTTTGCTAAAGCAAAATAGGTGGTTACGTGCATAGAAGGTAGAGCGGTACCTTTGGGATCTCCTAATATTATAGTATTTTGTCGGCTGTTGAAAAAATCCCAATTATTATTGGTAAAAGGATCACCTTTGGTATTTGTATTTAAAGGGTTTTCGGGCCTGTTTCTTCCAAAGATTGACTTTAAAGTAACTTGAGTAATTAAAGTAGAATATGTAATTGCTTTGAGCGCATTTGCCCCTACAAACTGTCCTTTTTCATTGTTGGTGATCAGCGACCCCAAATAAATTCCAATGATAGGGTATGTTGCGAATGCATTCATTTTTTTTAGCCATAATAAATTAGTGTTTTCAAGGAATTTTGGAGTAATATTAGGTAAACTATAGTTGATATTCGTTTCAATATGTTTTTGCCAAAAATTGGTGGTAATCTTATCCGTAGCAATCAATCCTAAAATTCCTGCGGCATAATAGCCCGTTTTGGACCAATCATCCGAAAATTCCTTGCCTAGATACACAAAATCACTGGGGATGGTATTAAAACTGGTTTTTACCACATACCCAAAAGTTTGCAGGTGGTTCCGATCTTTTGGTTGGTTTTGCGCGAAAATACTAAGGGTAACAAATAGTAAGATGGTAGTAAGTAATGACTTCATAGGTTCATTGTTTGGTTTCTACAAAAACAATAATAGAATACAAATATTCATATAAATAGTCATAAAAAAAAATAGTATTTGTGTGAATTTTGTTTATTGGTGGTATTAGGGCGTTTAATGGATTTGAGGGCAAAGTCTGAGGTTCAAAGTGTAAGACTCAAAGTTTAATAGGTAAAGGTATTGATAATTATCCAAAATCACTGCTTTTATTATTTTTTAAGGGTAATACTGTTTGTTTTTATTTTAGTTTGTCATTCCGACGATAGGAGGAATCTCAGTTGATGATGAGATTCCCGTCATGCCTCCTTCGGGATGACAAAGGGTTGTTTGAAGTTCAAAATGTAAGATGCAATATTCAAAGCCACTAAAAAATAAACACTAAAAACTAACATACCCCAAGGATTAAATTTTTAATTTTTTTTACGGCGTTTATGAAAAGAGTGATATATTTGACGACCTAAAATATAGTAAAATTGCACAATCAAAATTTGGAAGCAACATTATAAAAAAAAACGAAGAACGTGAAAGTTGACCAAACTTGCATAGTGTTTTTATGTAAATGCAGCAGCTATAAAGCATTTGATAATTATGCACATTCCAATCCAATCAAAACAATCCCAAAAGTTGAGTTCAATAAGGCACAATTTTAAAAACTCAATGCAATGATATCAATCCAACATGCAATCCTTATTTTTTTAAATATTGTAAAAGAATAGTTGCTTAGAATGAATAAAATAATATGGCCTCGAAAGCAGAAAATTTTGAAACCAATAGTCTAGAGAACCCTGATACTATCAATATCAAAGAATATTTTCAAAGATATTCAATTTATTGGCGATGGTTTTTAGTTGGAATGTTACTGTCATTGATATTAGCATTTGTCTATTTAAGATATACACAACCCCTATACAATGCTTCTGCCTATATCATGATCAAGGATAATTTGAAATCCGGAATATCAGATGAATTAAAAGCGATCTCTGATTTGGGAATTGTAGGGACAAGCTCTACCAATAACCCTGAAAACGAAATCTTTATCGTAAAATCGAGAAAGATTGTAGGGAGAATGGTCGATTCTTTAGCGTTGAATGTTCGATACTTTTTTGAAGGAGAGTTCAAAAAAGAAGAAGCCTACACCAACAGCCCCTATCAACTAAAATTCTTACAAAAAGATTCCCTTTTTTATGAAACCGATACCACTTTTATCATTTCCAAAACAAAAAGCAACACACTGTTGTTGAAAAACACTGATGATGAGGTACAAGAAGAGGTTGCCTTCAATCAAACACTTTACATAGAAAATTTGGGCACACTCAAAATTATTCCCAATACAAATAGTGCTCATTTTAATACTGGGGTTGCAGATATTTTAGTGGTCATTACCTCTCGAAAAAGAACCATAGATTCATACAAATCAAGAATTCAGGTTGAAGCGATGAGTGAATATTCGAGCATACTAAGTTTATCGATATCAGACCCAATAAAATTAAGAGCAGAAAATATTTTAGATGAATTGATCAAACAATACAATTTGGATGCTGTCATCGATAAAAATGTAGTCTCCAACAAAACCAAAGATTTTATTGAAGAGCGTCTGCAAAGCGTGGGGGTACAGTTAGGCATCATTCAGGATAGTCTGCGAAATTTTAAAACAAATTTAGGGATTAGCGGAACCCAAATTGAAGGAGAAATTGCCTTAAATAATGTAGCCGAGAATGATAAAAAAATAACGGAATTTAGAACACGGCTCAGTGTGATACAATGGGTGCAACAGGAAATACATAAAAATACCCAACTTCAAGAGGTACTGCCTGCAAATTTGGGTTTTTCGGATGCTATTACCTCACAATCTGTGAAAGAGTACAATGAATTGATTCTTTTAAAATTACGGATGCAACGTGATGCAGGTGCTAAAAACCCTGAAATCATTACCCTAACAAATCAAATTAATTTGGTAAAACAAAGCCTACAAGCCAATTTCAACAACCTACAAAAATCAATTGAAATACAACTTGCAGCAGCAACGCAAACAACAGACACCGCAAAAAACAAAATAGCTTCCATACCCGGAATAGAGAGAGGCATCATTGATATTCAGCGACAAAAATTAATTTATGGTGAGTTGTATTCTTATTTATTAAAAAAGAAAGAAGAGCTTGCCATTTCATTAGCAATCACAGTGCCCAATGCAAAAATTATTGACGTAGCTTACGGGTCAGATATTCCTATATCACCAAAAAAAAGTATTGTGTATCTGATCGCATTAGTAGTTGGGTTGGTGGTTCCTTTTGCAATTTTATATCTAAAAAATGAACTAGATTCTAAAATTCACTATCGCAATGACCTCGAAAAAGCACTGAAGATTCCTTATCTTGGTGACATCCCCCATGCTGAAAGCGATGACAAAATGATTATTAAAAAAGATTCAAGAACCAGCACCGCAGAGGCATTCAGATTGTTGCGTACCAATCTATACTTTATGTTACCCAAAACCAAGAAAAGTAGTGTCGCTAAAACAATATTTGTAACCTCGACCATCAGCGGAGAAGGAAAATCATTTGTGTCCATAAATTTAGCAGCAGTATTGGCATTGACTCATAAAAAAGTGCTTTTGATTGGCATGGATTTGCGAGCGCCAACAATAACAGCATACTTGGGAATGACAGATAAAAAAGGAATTACCAACTATATTTTAGACGACAATTTAAACATTGATGCAATAAAATTAAAGATTCCTCAAATGGAAAATGTCGATTTTATATGCTCGGGTTTGATACCACCCAATCCCGCAGAATTGTTACTCAATGACAAAGTCAGTGAACTTTTCGAAGCAGTAAAAAAAGACTATGACTATATTGTGGTAGATACAGCTCCAGTAAGTTTGGTGTCTGATACTCTGATGATTGCAGAATTTGCAGACATGTTTCTGTATGTAGCAAGAGCCAATCATCTTGAAAAACGCATGTTGATTGTTCCTGAAACACTTTACAGAGAGAAAAAACTCCCAAACATGGCAATGCTTCTCAACGATACCGACTCAAAACGTGGTTATGGCTATGGCTATGGCTATGTAGCCCAAGAAAAAAAATCTCGTTTTAAAAGATTTTTAGGAGTGTAAACGCACTCCGTCATTGCGAGCCACCCGCGCTCACGTCATTGCGAGCGACGCAGGAGCGTGGCAATCTCTTTGTTAAAATACCCAAACCCAAAGGTCATAACCCCGTCATTAATAACCTCGTTCCGAATTCTCGGGACGAAAAAGGCATCCCGATGCTTCGAGAAAGCAATCCGTACATGATACCTCCATCACTGCAAGCCACTCTCGCTCACGTCATTGCGAGCGACGCAGGAGCGTGGCAATCTCTTTGTTAAAATACTCAAACTCAAAAGCCATTACCCCGTCATTAGTAACCTCGTTCCGAATTCTCGGGACGAAAAAGGCATCCCGATGCTTCGGGAAAGCAATCCGTACATGATACCTCCATCATTGCAAGCCACTCCCGCTCACGTCATTGCGAGCGACGCAGGAGCGTGGCAATCTTTAGCTCTCCCAAACCCCAAGACCTTAAAACAAGTTCAAGACAATAACCTAAAAAGGGTAGTTTTTACAATTCTAACCAATCAAACAACAGAAACCCTTAAACTCTTAAACAATCAACTTGCCAATCGCTAATATCATACCTCCACAATCGTACATTTCCAAATATTATCTTACTTTTGAAACCAAAAAAAACCACCATGACCTACAAAGACACCCTTTTTTTTATCGGAAAATGCTTAACCATTACCCATGAGGAAGCAAACAAAGCGGACATCGAAAAGTTACTGCAAACGAACACTGTCAACTGGGATGCTGTAGTGCAAGTAAGCACCGCGCACTATGTGTTTCCTGCCTTGTATTTGAATTTGCAACGAGCAGGTTTTTTACACTACTTACCAGAAGATCTGGTAGGCTATATGGCACACATCACCGAGGTAAACCGCGAACGAAATACTCAAATCATCGCACAAGCCAAGGAAATCAATACCCTATTGCGAAACAACGACATTACCCCAATATTCCTAAAAGGAACAGGCAATTTAGTAGAGGGCTTATACCCAGACATTGCTGAGCGTATGGTAGGGGATATTGATTTTATTGTAGAGCAGCCACTTTTTTTGAAAGCAGCAGCCATCCTAGAGTATCACGGATATATATCCAAAAACAATATCAATATTGGCATGCACTGGCATTATCCAGGATTGGTACATCCTGATAAAATCGCTTCCGTTGAAGTGCATCAAAAAATATTAAAAGACGACTATCAACAAACAATAGGAATTTCACTTTTTAGCGAAGTAAAACACCTCGAAGGAGAACTTACTGTACTCTCTATCCAAAACAAATTACTGGCAACAACACTACCCAAAATCATCAATGATAATTTGTATCACAAAAAAGCCATTACTTTGCGCAATGCCTATGATGTGTACCTACTCAGTATCCAAGAGCCTATTTACCTCGCAAAAATTCCTTCTCAAAATATAAAAAAGAAACTCATCAATTATATCAGTTGTATGAAAATGATTTTTGCCAACACTCCTATGATTACTGTGGTTGAAAATCAACATACCACTGCCTATCAAAAAAGCTTTCTTTCCTTACTAGAACAAAATGTGTTTGAAAGGAAGAAAGTAAAATTGATTAATTTTTACATTACCCAAAAAAATCGATTAATCATTCTTAAAAGAACTTTCACCCATCCTGCCTATCGAAATTTTGTACGAAAACGCATGGCACAAAAAAGCTTTTGGAAAAAGTATTTGTTGGGTAAAAGTGAAGGTTTAGGTGTATAGAAGGGGTTTTGTCATCCAGAATTTAGCTTGTCTCCACACTTCGGAATCAGGATCTTCCACAAATCTTTGAGTTTACATCAGTTTACAGTCTCAGGGTACACTTTAGAAGTTTAGCGTTTAAAGCCAACTAACCACCAAACACTAACCAAAATACAATTTAGAGATAACACAAAACCCAACAACAGAAACAACAGAAACTAATAATTGAACCTTAGCTTCTTTGAAACTCAAAACTTTAAACCTTAAACTTCAATTACCTTCCCAATAACCTTTGAAACCAAGATTTTTTTTCTTGTTCTGTATAGGCGTTACCATACCCGTAACCATATCCATAACCATACCCATACCCATAACCCCGTTTCATATCAGTATCGTTCAGCACCATGGCCATATTTGGGAGTTTTTGTTCTTTATACAACGTTTCAGGGACTACCAACATACGTTTGTCTAGGTAATTGGCGCGGGTTAAATAAATGAACATATCTGCGAATTTAGAAACGAGTAAAGTGTCCGTTACCAAATTGACAGGTGCCGTATCTACAATGATAAAATCATAGTTTTTTCTGAAAGTTTCAAACAAGGTAGCTATTTTTTTGTTCAATAACAATTCCGAAGGGTTTGGAGGAATCACTCCAGAAGAGATAAAATCAACATTCTTGACTTGCGGGATGCTAAATTTGATATCGTCCAAAAGAAGACTGTCATCCAAGATATAGTTGGTAATCCCTTTGCGTTCAGGAATGCCTAAATATTGGGTAATTTTAGGAGCACGCAAGTCCAAGCCTAGCAACAAGACTTTTTTATCGGTCAATGCCAAGGAGGCTGCCAAATTCATAGAAACAAACGATTTTCCTTCACCACTCGTAGTAGAAGTAATAAATATAACTTTTCCCAATCCTTCGATGCCTTTGGGGATCATAAATTCCAAATTGGTTCGTAGCAATCGAAAGGCTTCTGCACTGCTGGTTCGTGCCTCTCTGGTAATCACAATTTTTTCTTCGGTTTCGGAATGGGGGATATCACCTAAAAAGGGTACGGTTAGCAACTGCTCCATTTGTTTGCGAGAATGGATTTTAGTATCTAATAGATTTTTGATGTATATAAATGCAAATGGAATAATAAAGCCTAAAAAGAATCCTATCAAATAAGTAGTTTTTTTGTTGGGTGATACTGGGTTTCCATTACTGTAAGCTCTATCAATTATTTTAGCATTGGGTACCGTGATTGCCAAAGAGATAGCCGTTTCCTCTTTTTTCTTAAGCAAATAAGAATATAGCTCTGAATATATTATTTTCTGACGTTCAATATCAATAATACCACGTTCAATCAAAGGCAATTGAGCTACTTTATTTTGTACTCTATTTGACTCATTGGATACTTTAGTGATTTGAATTTCAATAGATTTTTTTAAATTTGCCAAATTGGATTGTAAGTTTTGCTTTAAAACATCAATCTCATTATTCAAAGCAATTAAATTAGGATTTTTCTTTCCAGCTATCGGTTCTAAGCGATATTTCTCTAAAACTAATTGATTGTATCTTGTGATAGACTCAGATGTGATAGCATCTGAAAAACCCAAATTAGCTGGCAATACCTCCGCTTTAGTTGATTTTTTGATTTCTTCTTGCACCCATTCTACCAAACTCAATTGAGTTTTTAGTTCTACAATTTTTTTATTAGTTTCTGAAACCTCTGATAATGCCATTTCTCCCTCTTCAGTCAATCCAGAAATACCAAATTTAGATTTATAATCTTTAAAGTTGTCTTGAATCTCGGCTAACTCCAACCCCACTGTTCTTAAACGTTCTTCAATAAAATACTTAGTTTTATTAGAAACCAAATTTTTATCTGTAATAGCATCCTGATTATATTCTTCTACCAAAACATTCAAAATATCTTCTGCTTTGGTTTTTATAGGATCTGTTAATGTTAAAATCAATACAGAAGACAATTTGTCTAATGTTTTTACCTCAATTTTTGATTGATATGCATCTACAAGACGTTCCCTTGGAGTAATGGAAACTATAAGCTCTTTTGTAGCTTGATCTGAAAAAGTACTATCTCTAGGTATAATTTTAAAATTACCCAATTTGTTACTGCTAATTATTTTGTCAAAAGAACCTGAAAGTATCGTATTACCATCTAAATCATTCAAATCAAACCTTTTTTTATCTGTTCTTTTAATAGCAACAGTTGTATTTAATCTGTAAAATAAAGAATCTTTATCAATGAATTCTATTTTGAATGCTGGGTTGTGGTAAATTTCATAAGTCTTAATTTTCCCCTCTGTAAAATATCGAATATTTAGTTGCAAAGAATCCACAACATCAGCTATTATTTTTCGGGACTTAATGACATGAATTTCATTATCAGGATTATTTGTTGAACCTGACCCTACAATACCCAAATCAGCTACGGCTTTTAATTCATCAGAAATCCCAGACTTTTGATTGTCTTTGATCATGATACTCGAACTTGCAGTGTATAATATAGTTGAATACCTAAGATTAACATAAGCTAAAGCTAAACTTATAATTATGCAAACTAAAAACCAACGCCAATAAGCGAGGTACTTCTCTAATTCTTCTCGGATATTAACATCATCTTTAAAATCCAAATTCTCTTTGAAATTTTCCATATTAACGTATTAGTAAAGATACAATTGTTATAAATAATCCAGTGATTGAAATAAATAAAGTCGTATTAGAATTTGAAGAAGCAGATTGTATACGAGCATAATTTGGTTCAACATAAACAACATCATTTTGTTGCAGATAGTAAACTGGAGAAATAAATAATTGTTTAGATAGCAAATCTACTTGATATTGTATTTTTTTTCCATCTTCCTCTCTAATAACCAATATGTTTTGACGTTTCCCAGAGATATTCAAATCTCCAGCCAAAGCAAGAGCCTCTAATATGGTAATTCTTTCGTTGGGAATAGTATAACTTCCTGGCAAACGAACATCTCCTAAAACGCTTACTTTATAATTAGCCAAACGAATATTGATATTTGGATTTTTAATATAATTAGGATCTAGTTTGTTTGTTAATAATTCTATCAATTCATTCCTATTTAATCCCCCAACTTTTAATTTTCCTAACACAGGAAAGTCAATTTCTCCATTATTGTCAACTAAATAATTCTGTTGCTGTGCCACCCCAATCGCAGAATTGGAAGAGGTAGAATAGGTGACGGCTGCCAAGTTAAAGGCTCTTACTGCCTCGGTATCCAACGCCGTGATGGTAATTTGCAACAAATCATCGGGTTTGATGATGGTTTTATAACTGTTAGATACTTTGCTTTGATCGATTTCGTCGTTTTGGAAATAGATAATGTCTTTTTTGGATACACAAGAACTAATGAATAGCACACTACAAAAAAGAAGTACGGTTTTGAACCAGTTTTTCATGAAATAATTTTCTGCGAAAATAGGGAATTTTAAGGAATACTTCCAACATTTTTTTTGTTAATTTTAT
>Ga0210015_1000082_pt1 | contig 94753 bp, 78 predicted proteins | sample CryGeymeta201522_FD_185471 | JGI IMG/M metagenome (GOLD analysis project Ga0210015, IMG submission 185471) | Groundwater microbial communities from Crystal Geyser aquifers in Utah, USA - Crystal Geyser metaG 2015-22 (SPAdes) (version 2) | ecosystem: Environmental > Aquatic > Deep subsurface >...
CTGGTTGTTCCAGTCCAGCTCGAAGGAAAGCTCGAACGGCTGCCGCAGGCTGAGCGGCTGAGCCGACCGCACGCCCTGGAACTTTACCGTCTTGTCGTCGGTGCCAATCGTCGCCGCCCGCATCCGCAACCGACCGTCCACCAGGTCGACCTTGCTCTCCTGGAAGTCGTTCTTCCGCGTGACTACCCAGACCGACGGGTCGAGCGCCTTGCCGGAGAACGACTCCTTCAGCGCACTGAGCGCCTGCGCTTCAGGAGGCGGTTGGGCCCGGACGTTCCTGACCGCGCACCCCGAGGCGAGCAGGAGCGCCATCGGGAGGATCATCAGTAGCCGTTTCATGTGCGTTCTGCCTCGCACCGGCGGCAGTCTCGGAACCAAGTGCTCGATCGCCTTCAACGCCCCCGCCGCGGTGGATGAAGCTTCATCTGCCGCCAGCGCAACCGCATCAGGCGCACGCGGGGGCGGTTCATGTTCAGGGCGGCGACAGTGGCGCGTCCGACAGGCGTGATGCCGAGGATCTCGGTATGGTCGGCGCTCCAGCGGAAGGGTCGCTCCCACACCTGTTGACGTGGGTTGAACAGGGGAACAAGGCTGTTGGTGTCCGGGTCGTAGCCTGCTAACCGGGTGAACTTCGCGGTATTGCACAACGGGCACGCCAGCGCCAGGTTGTCCAATGTGGTTGCTCCGCCACGAGTGCGAGGCACGATGTGGTCCGCCTCGAATGTTGCCAGGACAAGCTCCTGTTGATTGCGGCAGTACTCGCACACACCGTTGGCGCGGTTGACCACTTGTGCGCGCAGCCGTGAGGAGACGGCGCTCACTTGCGGCTGCACCTGGCGAGGGCTACTTTGGGCCGCGCGTCGATGCCGCGCCCCAGCAGTTCGTGCATCGCCTCCGCCCCCTCCAACGTGTGCTGCTCTACTTCGTCCACCAACAAGTCCAGTTGCGCCTGCTGCTCCACCGTCAACATCCCGGAGTCGGCCTGGTCGAGCAAGGCGCTCAACTGCCGCTGCTTGCGAACGGGCAGACGAGAGGTCGCCGCCGCGCGCAGCGTCCGCTCTTCGCGGCTCTCGGCGAACTGCGCCCGACTGACGGCGGACAGCTCTCGAAGGAACTCCCGCAGTTCTGCGGCAGTCAACTGGTGGGCTGCCTTCGCCAGTTGTTTCAAGTCCAGTTCAACAGTCGGCATTCCGCTCCACTCTCCCTCGCGCAACAGCCAATTATGGCACGCCTTACCGGGCAACTGACAGTAACTGTCGGTCAGCTTGTTCGCGGGGAGGTTGTGCTTCCCCTCGGCCAACGTGCGGAGCTGAACTCCTGTCCTCCGAACTCACACGAAAGAGCCGGTGCACGAGAGTTCGTGCACCGGCTCTCTGTTCCTTCCGGCAGTACCGGGGCTACTTCTTCCCGCCGCCTTGGTCATGCGGCACGACGACCGTGCACGAGCCAACGGAGCTGTTGCCGCTGGCGTCGGTGGCGGCGATCCAGATCGTGTAGAGCCGCTCGCCCGTCTTGCCGGAGCGCTCGGCGCGGAGCTTCACCGTGTGATCGCCGGTGATCTGCCAGTCCGGCTGGGTGTTGCCGTCGCCGGGACCGTTCACCGGCTGGTTGCAGGTCACGCCGGTGATCCGCCAGGTCGGCGCCGCGTCGCAGATATCCGTGAGCTGCGCGCTCACGACTACGCTGACCAGCTTGTGGTTCGCCGGCCAGAGGGTGCTCGGGTTGGCGGCGACGTTGGCAATTACGGGCGCCGTCGTATCGACGATGGTCACCGTTTGCGCCGCCGTCACCACGTTGCCGGAGTCGTCTGTCGCCGTCCACGTCACCGTGGTCGTTCCCAGCGGGAACACCGCGGGCGCGTCGTTGGTGATGGTCACGTCGGAGTCGCAGATGTCGGTCGCCGTGGCTTGGCCGATGGCTGCCGGCGTGCCATCAGCGCTCGTTTGCTCGGCAGTCACGTCGGCGAGGACGGTCAGGTCGGGCTTGGTCGTGTCCACGATGGTCACCGTCTGCGTGGCCGTCACGGAGTTGCCGGAGTCGTCGGTTGCGGTCCACGTCACTGTCGTCGTTCCCAACGGGAAGACCGCCGGCGCGTCGTTGGTCACCGCCGGGTTGGCATCGCAGATGTCCGTCGCCGTGGCTTGGCCGGTATCCACCGGTGTGCCATCGGCGCTGGTCTGCTCCGCGCCCACGTCGCCGGGCACGGTCAACTCGGGCTTGGTGGTGTCGACGATGGTGACCTTCTGCGTGGCGGTCGTCACGTTGCCGGAGTCGTCTGTCGCCGTCCACGTCACCGTGGTCGTTCCCAGCGGGAACACCGCGGGCGCGTCGTTGGTGATGGTCACGTCGGAGTCGCAGATGTCGGTCGCCGTGGCCTCGCCGATGGCAACCGGCGTGCCCGCAGCACTGGTCTGCTCCGCCGTCACGGCGGCGGGCACCGCCAAGTCGGGCTTGGTCGTGTCCACGATGGTGACCGTCTGCGTCGCGCTGACGCTGTTGCCGGAGTCATCGGTAGCGGTCCAGGTGACCGTGGTCACACCCAGCGGGAACACCGCCGGCGCGTTGTTTGTGATCGCCACGTCGGCATCGCAGATGTCGGTCGCTGCCGCCTGGCCGAGGGCGACCGGCGTGCCGGCCAAGGCGGTCTGCTCGGTCGTCACGCCGACGGGGACGGTCAGGTCGGGCTTGGTCGTGTCCACGATGGTCACCGTCTGCGTGGCCGTCACGGAGTTGCCGGAGTCGTCAGTTGCGGTCCACGTCACTGTCGTCGTTCCCAACGGGAAGACCGCGGGCGCGTCGTTGGTGACCGCCACATCGGTGTCGCAGATGTCGGAGGCAGTGGGCGTTCCCAGTGCTACCGGCGTGCCGTCGCGACTGGTCTGCTCGGCGGTCACGTCCGCCGGAGCGGTGAGCTGCGGCGCAGTGGTGTCCACCACGGTGACAGTGAACGTCCCCGTGGCGATGTTCCCCGAGGCGTCCGTCGCCGTTACCGTCACCGTCGTCGTCCCCAGCGGGAACTCGGTGTGCGACGGCGGCACGCACACAACGGTCGGGGCGGTGTCGCAGACGTCCGTCGCCGTTGCCTCGAAGTCCACGTACGTCCCGCCGGCACAGGTCTGCTCGACACCAGTGAAGTTGCCGGGCACGTTCAGCTCGGGCTTGGTGGTGTCGACGATGGTGACCTTCTGCGTGGCGGTCGTCACGTTGCCGGCATCGTCCGTCGCCGTCCAGGTCACCGTCGTCTCGCCCAGCGGGAAGACCGGCGGCGCGTCGTTGGTGATCGCCACGTCGGCATCGCAGATGTCAGTCGCTGTGGCTTGGCCGAGAGCGACCGGTGTACCGTCGCGGTTCGTCTGTTCCGCCGTCACATCGGCGGGGACGGTCAGCGTGGGCTTGGTCGTGTCTACGATGGTCACCTTCTGCGTGTCCGTGACCACGTTGCCGGAGGCGTCTGTCGCCGTCCAAGTCACTACGGTCTCACCCAACGGGAAGACGGCCGGGGCGTCGTTGGTGATGGTCACGTCCGCGTCGCAGATGTCCGTGGCCGTTGCCTGCCCGAGGTCCACCTGCTCCGTTCCGGTCAAGCTCGTCTGCTCCTGAGTGATGTCGGCGGGAACGGTCAGCACGGGCGGTGTGGTGTCCACGATGGTCACCTTCTGCGTAGCTGTCGCCGAGTTGGCCGAAGCATCGGTGGCGGTCCAGATCACTGTTTTCGTGCCCAAGGGAAACACGCTGGGAGCGTTGCTGCTCACGGTCGGGTCGGGATCCTCATTGTCGGTTACCGTCGGTTGACCGAGGTTCACGGCCGTGCCATCCCGGCTCGCCTGCTCCGCGGTCACGTTAGAGGGTGCCGTGATCTGTGGCGGAGTGGTGTCTGGAACGGCTGTGCCGGTCGCGGCGAAGTCGCAGTTGACAACGACTCGGCCGGGGACCCGCGGGAGGGGGAAGAGATAACTGGGGTACACCACGCTCTGGTTCTCCGGGTCAAACGTGTAGCCGGCCTTCTGTGGCACCACCAGGTAGGAGTCTAACGGGGTGTAATCCCCCGTCATCGTGTACTTGCCATCTGCGCCCGTTGTGGCTGTCCCCACCTGTGGCTCATAGAGCAGGCCAAGAACCGACTGGTTGATGCCGGGCTTCCAGGCGTTCTTGTCGAATACCCGCCACTTCACGCACCAAGTCCCATGGACCTGCTTGTTTGTCCAGCCGGGGCGGAAATTGCCACCCGCCGGTCTGTTGTTCCAGTTGTCGTTGGGATCGCTGACGTCGGTCCAGGTGTACCAGCAGAAGTTGTGATCCGCATATTGGTCGTAGGGGTAGTTGAGGTAGTCCCAGTACGGCTTCGACCCGCCATTAAACAGGACCTTTGTCGAGCCGTCTGGAGCCTGAAGCTCGATGTACAGGTTCCACCAGTCTTCGGCGCCCGTGGGCCACACGATCTTCAGCGTCACCGAGAGCATCTGCAGGGTGCCATAGACCGTGACGTCGGAGCATCGTTTTTCCCACTGCGAGGTGTGGAAGCTGTCCGGATGGCTATCCTCGTAGTACCTGCGATTCCCGCCGCTGCAGGAGACCTCAACGCCTGGTAGACCGACCGTGCCCTCCCTCACTGTGCCGCTGATGCTGTTTGGGGTGTCAGGACCGACATCCTGCCAGTCGTACGCCGTCGCGGCGCCGCCCACAACGAGCACCAGAGCGGCGACTATCAGTAGAACTGTTCCGTGCTTCCTCATCGCTTTCCCTCCTGTTTGGATTCCAACTAAGCCGCAGTGTACCCGTCGGTGTTCACAGCAGGTTCACAGGGGGGGCGCGAACACGAAAAAGTGTGGAAATCTCTTCGATTACACGATCTCATACACTCTCGACCCAGCGAGTGCCCGGATGGTGAGAGCCGTCGCACGCTATCCCGTGCCCGTCTCGGCCGCGGAGCCCTCGCCCCAGGCCTGCTCGAACGCGGCCTCGCCCAGAGCAGCTCGGAGGGCGGCGAGACGGGAGTCTCTGTCGGCCACCTCGGCGGGGCGTCGAGAGGGCTCGAGCCCTTCTCTGACGGCCGCCGCCGCCGCCCAGTGTCGCACGGCAACAGCCTGCTCTCCTGCAGTCGCCAGCGCCAGCTCCTCAAGCACCGGCACGAGGGCCCGGCCCTTCCCGACCGTGCCTCGCAGGCACAGGGATTCCTCGAGGCACCGACGTGCCTCATCGAGATCGCCCTCGCTGCGCGCGGCCCGCCCCAGGCCGAACAGCGCCGTTCCGATGTGCTCCCGTCCACCCAACTCGCGAGCCGTTGCCAGGCACAGCTCGAACTGCTCCCGAGCGGCGGCGGAATCTCCTCGCCGCAATGCCACCTCGCCAAGACCCAGGTTGCTCATCAGCTCGAGGCGTCTGACCTGGAACGCCTGCGCAACCGCCAGACCCTCACGGTAGACGCGCTCCGCCGAGTCGAGGTTGCCCTCGGCGACCTCCGCCGAGCCCAGGGCGCACAACACGGTCGCAGCCTCCTCCTCCCTCCCCAGCTCGCGCACGAGCGCCAGCGACTCGGCGTACAGGCTGCGCGCCTCCGGGACCTGGTTCAGTGCCAGGGCGACATCGCCCAATCCTCTCAGCTCACGAGCAGCGAACCGCTCCGCGCCGATTCGGCGCGCGGTCGTCAACCCCTCGGTGTGCAGTTCGCGTGCCTCGTCAAGGCTGTCCTGCGCCCAGGCCACCTGGGCGAGATTGTGCAGAGCCGTCACCACGTCACTCCACGCCGACAGCTCGCGCTCGACGGCCAGCCCGGCCTGCAGGTGACTCTTCGCCTTCTCGTAGTCGCCAAGCAGATACGCGTGCCAGCCCGCGCATACCCACGCCCGGGCGTTGACGATGGACCGTCCTTCGGTCTCGGCAGCGAGTGCCCGTTCCAGCGTCTCCAGCCCTTCCGACCAGTACCCGCCTCGGTCCCAGTAGGGCGTCAAGGCGATGGCGATCCTGAGCGCTGTCTCGGGCAGGTCGCCCAAGGACTGGGCGAACGCGGCCTGGAGGTTGGCGTGGTCCGCCGCCAGTCGGTCCATCCAGTCGCCGGGCTCGGAGCCGTACAGCGCCGACTCGCCCTCTTCGGCCAGGCGCAGGTAGTAGCTCGCATGGCGCGTGCCCACCGCGGCCCGATCCTCCGGCGCAAGCAGTCCCTCGGCGTACCGGCGCAAGGTCTCCAGCATCTGGAACCGACGGGGACCGTCGCCCGGCGCCGTGGAGATGATCGACACGTCTCTCAGTGCCGCCAGGCCGTCGATCACTTTCCGCTCGCGACAGACGGCTCCCGCAGCCTCAGCGGTCCAGCCGCCGCAGAACACCGACAGCTCAGCGAACAGACGCTGCCACCGACTGGGCAGAAGCGCCACCGTGCCCTCGACGGCTGCCCGGAGAGAGCGGTGTCGCAGCGGGCGGTGGCTGTCGCCGGTTGTCAGCAGCCAGAAGCGATCCCGCAGTGCGGTCAGCATCTCCCCTGGGGCCAGCGTGCCGCTCCAGGCTGCGGCCAGCTCGAGCGAGAGCGGGATGCCCTCCAGTCCGGAGCACAGTTCTGCCACGGTCGCGGCGTTGGAGTCGGTCAGCGCGAAGCCCGGCAGCACGCTCTGCACCCGGTCGACGAAGAGCTGGATGCTGGGGCACTCGGTGAGAGTCTCTCGGTCGGTCTCACCAGGAAGCAGAAGCGGCTCCACGGGAACCTCCCGTTCGCCGGGCACGCCGAGCCGACGCCGCGAAGTCACCAGGCAGCACAGCTCGGGAACCTGCTGGAGCAGCTCGTCGGCGACCTTCCCCCCGGCCGGCAGCAGGTGCTCCATGTTGTCGAGGACCAACAGGCTGCGCTGGAAGGAGAGCGCCGCAAGCAGACGCGACCGGGCATCGCCCGACGACTCGCCTCCGGGCTGGACCGCGCGCAGCACCGTCTCCGGCAGCCGGCTCGGCTCCGTCAGCTCGGCCAGCGGCACAAACCAGACCGCCCCCGAATAGGTGCGCCCCAGTCCCCGGGCGACCTCCTGCGCCAATCGGGTCTTGCCGATACCCGGAGGGCCCGTCAACGTGACCAAGCGCGCGTCGCCTCCGGCCAGTAGTCTGCGCAGGCTCCGCCGCTCGTCGTCTCGACCGAAGAACCGAGTCAGCGGCGCCGGCACGGTCGAGGGCATCAAGGATCTCGCGTCTGCCCCGGTGGAGGGCACCGACGGTTTCGCCCGCAGTCGCGCGATCAGAACCTTGGTCTCGGCCATCGGTTCCGCGCCCAACTGGTCGCGCAGCAGTCGCTTCAGCCGCGCGTATTGCTCGACGGCAAGCTCGGGGTGCCCGGCCACGATCTGCAGTCGCATCAGCTCGCGCCGCGTCTCTTCGCGGAGCGGATCGAGCCTCACGCCGCGCCACGCGTGGTCGATGGCCTCGGCGACTCGGCCCGTCTTCTCCAGTCCCGTAGTGAGCTCCTGCAGCGCGGCGTGGAACCGGTCTGCCAGACGGCGCTGTTCAGCCATGAGCCAATCCTCGGCAAAGCCCGCCATCAGCTCGCCCTGGTACTGCTCAACTGCCACGGTCAGCAACCCCAGGCGCTCCACGGCGGCGTCGCTGCGCTGCGCCTTCGCCAGTGCCGCCTCGAAGTCGCCGACATCGCTACGCACCGTGCGGGGGTTCAACCCGATGGTATGGCGGTCCGCCAGAAGCACGGTGCCCGCTCGACCGGGCCCCTCCAACTCACTGCGGAGTGCCCACAGCGCCGTGCTCAGACTCACGCCCGCCGAGCGTCTCGGCGCCTCCGGCCACAGGAGCTCAAGCAGCACCTCGCGCGCATGTGCCCGGCCGGTATCGAGCGCCAAGTAGCCCAGCAGAGCAGCCGTCTTCCGGGTGCGAAAGCGCTCGACGACCCGCTCGCCGCAACGGGCGCGCAGGCCGCCGAACAGCTCAATTCGCCAGGACTCGTCCACGAGTTGCTGTGCCTCACTGCCCAGTTGTGCAGTTGTGCAGGGATCACGACGATCCCACGTGTCCGGTGCGGCGGCTGGCGGAGGCGGCGGAGCAGCGGGACTGGACTGCTACACGCAGAGCCGCAGCTTCTGGTAGAGGTCCAGGCAGTCGTCGCCGGTGAGGCGGACGGTCCGGGCGGCGAGGCGGTCCACACCGGGGACGCGTTCGGCGGCGTCGGCGTCGGCAGAAGACATGAAGTCCAGCTCAATCTCGCAGGGCGCGGTGTGGACGAGCGGCTTGAACGACTGCGAGCGGCTGACGGCCTTCTTGGCCGCTTCGCGGATCGCGTCGTGGACTTGATCCGGCGGGAAACACTTCGCCGCCGTTCGGCAGACCGCTTCCTTGACCGCCACGGTGAGCACGCCGGGCAGGGCGTCGGCCGCCTCGACGCACAGGTTCACGCAGCCGGTCACGAGGCCGACGGGAACACCGAAGTGGCCGCAGACGGTGGCGTTGAGGCCGGTCTCACCGTATGACTTGCCGTTGATCCGCACGTCGAAGGGCTTGCCGGTGTAGGTGTGGTCGAGGATAGCGTTCTGCGTGCCCCGCTTGGCGTGGTAGCCGACGAACATTGCGAGGTCAAACGACTCGTCGACGCCCTGCATCATGCTCAGCGGTTTGCCGCCGCCTGAGAGCAACACGGCCTCGGGGTGCAGTCGGCCGTAGATCATGTTCCGCATCGAGCCGTGCGAGTCGTTGACGACGACCTCGGCGGCGCCGCCTTCGATTGCTCCCTCGATGGCGGCGTTGGCGTCGCCCACCATCCACTCCCGGGCGAGCGCGTAGTCCTTGCCCGTGGACGAAGTCTGCTCCTCGTCCACGCCGCCGCTGATGCCTTCCAGGTCGACCGACAGGAACACTCTCTTCGACCGCCGAGCTTGTCTCGCTGCCATCATGCACTCTCCTGTCCGGTGTGTGGGGTGTCGCTTCCCGCGGCCCCTGCCGCTTTCGCTGTCTCTTCGCTCACGGGCTTCGCGTTCCAGAGGGTCGCGATCAGGGCGGCGGTCGCGAAGGACACGACAGCCCAGGCAGTCACGGCGGCATGCCAGTCGTAGTGTTTGAGCAGGTACCCGGTCAGCCAGTTGCTCGCGAACGCTCCGAGGTAGCCCACGAAGTCGATGAATCCGGCAGCGGAAGCAGCCGTGCGCCGCGTCGAGAAGTCCGCCGCCATCGTGCCCACCAGGATCACCTGGGGACCGTAGATCATGAAGCCGATGAGCCCCAAGAGGACAACCGTGGCGAGGAAGCTGGTCTGCACCACGGCGTCGTACGCCAGCGTCACCACGCCCAGCAGTGCCAGCATGACGCAAGTCACCGGAGCGCGCCGGGACTGGAAGTACCGGTCGGTCAGCCAGCCGGACACGTAGGCGCCCAAGGCTCCGCCCAGCGGCAGGATGGCAGCCTTCAGGACGGCGCTCTCGATGCCCGTATGCTGGACTTCCTTGAGGTGGGCCGGCGCCCAGTCCAGGAACCCATAGCGAGCGAGGTCCAGACCGAAGAGCCCCAGCGCTACCACCCAGAGGCGCGGGCTCGTGAGCACGAAGCGGAGCGTCTCGCGCAGGGGCAGGTGCTCGCGGGGGGACTCCACTACCGTTTCCAGCGGCGGGAGCCCGGCGTCTTCGGGCGTGTTCCGCAGGCGCAGTTGGGTGTGTATGGCGGAGAGCAGGAAGATCGCGGCTGGCACGTAGAACGCCATGCGCCAGTTGCCCGTCGCCCCAATGAGCCTTCCGCTCAACACCAACACGAGGGCAGCTCCGAGCTGATAGCCCACGCCGATGAACCCCATGGCCTTACCGCGTCCGGCTGCGGGGAACCACGCGGACATCACTTTCACGCACGCCGGCCAGCCCATCGCCTGGAAGTAGCCGTTGGCGGCCCACACGAAGACAAGGAACCACACGGCAGTGCCGAGCCCGAAGAGGAAGTTGAGGGCCACCGAGGCAAGCATCCCAAGCAGGAGCATCCGCTTGGCGCCCAAGCGGTCACCCAACTGGCCGTTGATGAACTGCCCCGCAGCATAGCAGATCTTCATCCAACCCAAGATCATGCCTACCTGCAGCGGATCAAGGTCCAACTCCTCCTGCATTCCGGGCACCGCCGCCGAGATGTTGGCTCGGCAGAAGTAGAACGATCCGTACGTGACCCAGACGGTCCACAGGATCCGGTTCTGCCAACGACGGTAGTGGGTCTGAGGGTCGATGACGGCGGCAGGAGAAGCGTTCATGTGCAGGGACTCCCATGGGAACGGCATCTAGCGCAGAGACGCCAAGGGGCAAAGGCGCAGAGAAGGGCTGACGTATTGGCCCACCCTCGCCCTCCCTTGGCGCTCTCATTCGACGTGGTGTTCAACCAACGGGCGAACATGGGCGATTCCTTCTCAAGTGCGGACTTCGGAATGGGAGTTCGACGCGGCCGGTGGTTGTCCTGCCGGGAGGAGGGCGACCGGCGTGGGCGAATTCAGTGCAAGCCCGGACGAGGGTAGCCGGTATAGGACCTATCGGACCTATCCGACTGATCCGACCGATCCGGCCGCCGAACTGCCCGGCTGCGGTGGCTATGGGCTGGCGCCTGCTTCCCCGAGAGTGCCGAAGGAGTGGATGAGATGAGTACGCGCATGACAGTAAGGGACCTCGACGTGGCCGGCAAACGGGTATTCGTCCGAGTGGACTTCAATGTCCCGCTGGACGTCGACCTGAACATCACTGACGATTCGCGCATCGTCGAGACGTTGCCGACCATCAAGTACTTGGTCGAGCGGAACGCCAAGGTCATCCTGGCCGCGCACCTCGGCCGCCCGAAGGGCAAGGTGGTGCCCGAGATGAGCCTTGCACCCGCGGCGAAGCGGCTGGGTGAGTTGCTGGGCAAAGACGTGCGGCTCGCGCCCGACTGCGTCGGCGACGAAGTGAAGGCGCTGTGCGACGCCCTGCAGCCCGGCGACGTGCTGCTGCTGGAGAACCTGCGGTTCCACGCTGCGGAAGAGAGGAATGCCCCGGAGTTCGCGCAGCAGTTGGCTTCCCTTGCCGAGGTGTACGTGAACGACGCCTTCGGCGCCGCCCACCGCGCGCACGCCTCTACTGCCGGCATCGCCGCCTACGTCCGGCCGGCGGCCGCGGGTCTGCTGATGGCCAAGGAGCTGGAGATCCTGGGCGACCTCCTGGGCGACCCCAGGCGGCCATTCGTCGTGATCCTCGGCGGCGCGAAGGTCGCGGACAAGATCGGCGTGGTGGAGAACCTGTTGGGCAAGGCCGACACGATTCTGATCGGCGGCGGCATGAGCTACACCTTCCTCAAGGCCAAGGGCTACGAGATCGGCAATTCGTTGCTGGATGCCGAGAGCGTCGACGAGGTTGGGCAGGTCATGGCCGACGCCGCGGCCAAGGGGCTGAACCTGCTGCTTCCCACGGACATTCTCGCGGCGGACAAGGACGGGGAGGACGCGCAGACTAAGATTGTCTCCGCCGACGGAATCCCCGCGGACATGATGGGGATGGACATCGGGCCGGAGTCCGCGAAGGCATTCGCCGCGGTCGCCGAGTCCGCAGCCACGTTGTTCTGGAACGGCCCGATGGGGCGGTTCGAGGTGTCACTGTTCGCCGCCGGAACGCGCGCCGTGGCGGAAGCCGTGGCGAAGTGCCCCGGTCAGACCGTTATCGGCGGCGGCGACTCCGCAGCGGCCGTCGCCCAGATGGGCTTCGCCGAGAAGATAACTCACATCTCGACCGGCGGCGGCGCTTCGCTGGAATTCCTGGAAGGCCGGGACCTGCCAGGCGTGGTGGCGTTGGACCAGTAGGAGTCGCCCGACCGATCAGACCAAACCTCGCAAAGGCCCTGGAGCACAACAATGCGCAAACCATTCATGACCGGCAACTGGAAGATGAACAAGACCGTAGGCGAAGGAGCCGAGTTGGTCAAGGCGTTGGCTGACATGGTGTGGGGCGTCGAGGACGTGACCATCGCCGTCTGCCCGCCGTTCACCGCCCTGCAGCCTATCGGGCAGGCGCTCCGGAACACCAACATCGCCCTGGGCGCCCAAGGGATGTTCTGGAAGACGGACGGCGCGTACACCGGCGAAGTGTCGCCCGGCATGCTCAAGGACGTCGGCTGCACCTACGTCATCCTCGGGCACTCCGAGCGACGCGGGCGGTTCGGGGTGCCGGACAAGGACGTGACCGAGGAGCTGATCACCGTCTTCGGCGACAACGACGCGACGGTCAACAAGAAGGCGCTGTTTGCCCTCGACCAGGGCCTCAAGCCAATCGTCTGCTGCGGCGAGCTGCTGTCCGAGCGACAGGCTGGCAATACCGACGCGGTCGTCGTCAGCCAGATCAAGGCGGCCCTTCAGGGAATCACCGCGGAGCAGATGGCCGACGTGACGCTGGCCTACGAACCGGTATGGGCAATCGGGACCGGCGAGGTCTGCGAAGCCGACGAGGCGGACCGCGTCTGCGGCGTGGTGCGGAGCACCGTTGTCGAGCTGTACGGCGACTGCGTGGCCCAAGCCACGATCATCCAGTACGGCGGCAGCGTCAAGCCGGACAACATCGCGGGGCTGATCGCCAAGGAGAACATCGACGGCGGCCTCGTTGGGGGCGCCAGCCTCAAGGCGGCTGACTTCGCGGCACTGGTGAAGGCGGCGTCCTCGCGAGCGTAGCTCAGTGACCAGGTAGCGGTAGCGCCGTTCGAGGCTGAGCGACCCAACCCGTCTGACGCACGCACCGAAGCTCTTCCGCGTAGGGTTCCTCCGACGCGCCCTCCTGGAACTGTTGCTGGATCGCCACGGCCTCGTCGAGGTTCTCGAAGAAGAGATCGTGCATGCGGGGATCGAAGTGGGTGCCTCGCCCCTCGTGCAAGATCTCGTACGCCTTCTCGTTGGGCATGGCCAGTTTGTACGGGCGCTTGGTCGTCAGCGCGTCGAACACGTCGGCAACGGCGCAGATTCGACCTGCGATGGGGATGTCCTCGCCGACGAGTCCCTCCGGATAGCCGCTGCCGTTCCACTTCTCGTGGTGCGTAACCGCGATGACCTCGCCGAGTTGCAGCAACTCGGAGGCGGAGCCGTGGAGGATGCGCGCGCCAATGGTGGTGTGTTGCTGCATGAGCTGCCATTCCTCCGGGTCCAGCTTGCCCGGCTTCAGCAGGATCCCGTCGGGGATCCCCATCTTCCCCACATCGTGCATCGGGCTGGCATACAGAATGGTCTCGACCTCGCCGGGGGGGAGCTTTGCCGTGCGGGCCAGCAGCTCACTGTAGCGGCTCATTCGGTGGATGTGGGCGGCGGTGTCCTCGTCTTTGTACTCCGCTGCCAGCGCCAGCTTCTGGATCGTGTCGAGGTGGGCCTGATGGGTGCGGCGTTGCGCCTCCGCCATGGCGTCGAGGGCGTTCCTCAGCGCGGTGGTGCGCTTCTCGACAGTAGCTTCGAGTTCCGCTTTGTGCCGCCGGATGGCGTCCTGCTGCTCTTTGATCCTGAGCAGGGAAGCCGTCCGCACCCGCAACTCCGTCATCTCGACCGGCTTGGCAATGAAGTCATTAGCGCCCGCCTCGACCGCCCGCAGGCGGTCCTCCCTGCCCGCCAGCGCGGTGATCTGGATGATCGGGAGGTCCGCCGTCTGCGGGTCCTCGCGGAGCCGGCGAGCCACCTCGAACCCGTCCATGCCCGGCATGTTCACGTCCAGCAGGACCAGGTCGATGTCCAGCTTCGCCATGGCCAGCGCGCCCACGCCATCCTGCGCGACCTCCGGTTCGTAGCCAAGATTACGGACCATCTCGGAGAGGACGAAGCGATTCGGCTCTTCATCGTCAACGATCAGCACGCGAGGTTTGCGGTCCATGGAATAGGACTCCTTGCTTGCTTGTGGTGCAGGTGGACGTACTCAGGTGGCAAGGGAACTCAGCGCCCTGCCTCCCTCACAGCAGTGGCAACGCCACCGCCTGTCCCTTGGCGGCACTGAGTGCCACCGCCTCGGTGAACTCCATGTACTTGACGCCGTCGGCAAGCGTCGTGAGCTTGATCTCCTCTTGCCCGCGAATTGCTCCGATGAACTGGCTCTCCACGTGCCACGTACCTTCCTTTGCTGGCGTGACCGGGATCTCTTGGAGTCCGTTGTCGCCGCGCTTTCCGCCGAAGAGCTTGCCTCCATTGGCGTCGAGGTGCAGTGTGCCCTCGCTGCCGAACAGCCAGACGTCCTGCGTGTGCTGAGCCAGCCCAGTGACTGCGCTGAACTGCAGGTGCGCTTGGGCGCCGCAGACCATGTCGGCGAGCACCTCCACGTGTTCCGGCACGCGAACTGCGGCGAGGCGCTGAGCCTCCAGGTCCTGGCGTTGCGTCGCGAACACCTTTGTCATCGCCATCACGCTCCGCGCCTCGCCGACCCAGCGCATGAGCGCCTCATACCAGATGCCCAGGGCCAGCGTGTTGTAGCCGCTCAGGTCGAAGTCCTGGCGCCAGGTGAGGGGGCTCGCCTTGTTGAGAAACGCAGTGCCGAGCCCGCGAACGTCGATGGATAGCAGATCGCCCAGGTACCCGCTGGCAATCAACTCCTGTATCGTCCGGTCGAACTTGAGCGTGAACGGCGAGGGGACGAGTTGCGCGACGAGCGACGGGTCCTGCTGCGACGCCTCCAGCATCTCGTGGGCCTCGTCGGCGTTTCGAGCCATGCGTGCTTCGCACAGGACGTGCTTGCCCGCCGCTAAGGCGGCGCAGGTCAGCAGGCAATGCATGTTAGGCCAGGTGCCAATCACCACGGCGTCGAGGTCGTAGTCGCTGGTGACCTCTTCCCAGGTGTTGCACACCTTGGGGATGCCAAACGCCTTGGCGACTGCCTTTCCGGACTTGCGGCTGCGATTGCAGACGCTAACGACTTCGACTCCCTTGATCGCCTGCAGTCCCGGGAGGTGCCGCTCGCGGGTGTTCGCGCCTGCGCCGATAAGGCCGATGTGGATTGTGTCTGCCATTCCTGTCCTCCGCGGGGGATCAGCCGAACTGGATCACCTTGCCGGTCCGGGCCGACTCGAAGCACTTCAGGATGAACCGCGTTGTGCGGGCGCCGTCTGCCGCTGGCGCCGGCGATTCCTCGTCGTTGAGGATCGACTTTGCGAACGCGGGCAGGATGTTGGGGACGCCGCTGGACACGTCGGCGCCTTCCTCCTGCGAGTACACCTTGGCGTCGTAGGGCGGCGTCCAGGTCGCCGCGGGCACGCACGACTCGAAGCGGGCGTCGTGACCGTGGTCAATAGCGAGACCGCTTCGTCCCTTGTCAACGGCCAGCACCCAGAAGGGACAACCGCAGGGCAGCGGATGGTGCATCATCAGCCGGCCGGTGCCGCCATCGCCTCCCAGGAACGCGCCGACGCTGCCGTTCTTGAAGCGGAGCGAGGCATTGATCGTGTCGATGACCTCGGGGCTGTCGTGGTGGAACACACCGCCAGTCGCATAGACCGACTCGGGGTCCGAACCCGCCAGCCAGAACATCAGGTCCACGATGTGGCACCCCTGTGACAGGATCTGACCGCCGCCTTTGAGTGGGTCCTGCGCCCAGCTTGTCTCCGGCCAGATGCTGGTGTAGCGGGCATGAGCGATGACATTGTCCGGGTTGGGGATCTCCCGCTTCACGTCTTGAGCGCCCTTTCCGAACCGGCAGCGGAAAGCGACCATGTACTTGGTGCCGGCCCGGTCAACCGCCTCGACAATGGCGTCGCACTCCGGCTCCGTCATCGCCATCGGCTTCTCGATGAGCACGTGCTTGCCGGCTGCGGTCGCCTTCAGCGAGTAGGGCGCATGGGTGTCGTGCCAGGTGGCGATGATGACGGCGTCGAGGTCCGGATCGGCGAAGAGCCGGTCTGGATCGGTCGTCGCGTACGCGCCACCGTACTGCTCCTTGAATGCCTCCGCCTTCGCGAGATCCACGTCTGCCAGGCCGCGCACCTCGACCCTCTCGGCGTAGGGGCGGTACTCCTGTGCGATTGCGGCCGAGGCCCCGCCCACCGAATTCAGGTGGTTCCTGCACATGCTGCCGCAACCGATCACACCAAGCCGGACTATCCCTTGCGTGGACATCGAACTGCCTCCCAGATCGGGTTCTCCGCCGCCGCTGGCGTCGGTACGACTCCCGGGACGGCTCAAGCTGGCACCCTCTCCCGGGCGTGTTCCGGGTGCTCACGGGGTAGCTATTGGCGGATCGCCGGTAGATTCCTGCCAGCGACCCAACTGCTCCGCAAGTCCGCCTGCGCAGGACGTGGTGCTGGCTGGGCCAACGCAGGATGCCGTTGGCCGCTGATACGGCCCGTTCTCCCGCCAAGACGCCCTCTGAGCGCAAGAACTGGGTGGGTACACTCCTGGTGCGGACAGGAGCGCGAGGTCACGGGGTTCTCCGGCAGAGAATGGAACGCCGACTGCCAGCGGCGACGGTCCGCGGCATCCTGTGCTATCCTGTTCGCGTGCGACCCCCTGGACCGAAGGGACCCAGCAGACCATGAGCGACAGGAACCGCCCCCATCCCCCCAAACTCGGCCTTGTCTTCCTTGGCCGCAAGCGCCCTGGCTTCGACCCGGAATGGGGCGCGGCCATGGCGGACCGCGTCGGCGCGGCGGTGCGGAAGACGGAGTTTGCAGTCTTCGAGCCGCCGGACAAGGTGGTCGACGCCCCCTCGCTCTGCGCAGCATTGGCAGCGTGCGGGCAGGCTGGTGTAGACACAATCGTCGCACTCCAGACCACCATGGCCGACGCCCGGCTGACGCAACCCTTCGCGCAGCTCTGGCCGCACCCAATCGTGCTTTGGGCAACGCCCGAGAAGCAGGAAGGCGACATGATCAGCTCCTGCTCACTGGTGGGCGCGCACTGCTGGGCGTCGATTCTGCGGCAGAGGAACCACCCGTTCGAGGTTGTGTATGGCGACCCGGCCGACGAGAGCATGCTGATCCAACTGAGCCAAGCCGTCCGGTTGGCGTATGCGACCCGGCGGTTGCGTTCTGCTCGGGTAGGGCTCATCGGCGGGCAGGCACCGGGCTTCTTCGCGATGGGCGCCGATCCGCTGACCGTTTCGCAGGCGTTGGGCGCGCAAGTGGATTTTGTCAGTCTGGTCGAGTTCGCCGACGTGGTGAACGGGCTTACCGACGACGCCGTCGCGGCGGACGTAGCCGAGGTGAAGGCGCTGAGTCTGCCCCACAAAGACACGACGGACGACGTCCTGCCAATGGCTTCGCGCCTCTATCTGGCGATGAAGCACTACTTCAGCGGACCCGCCGGACCCGCTGGCGACGGCTGCGACGCCCTCGCCGTCCGCGACTGGCCGGAGCTGCCCAACCTCTCCGGGCAATGGCCGTACCTCGGGCTGTCTCGGTTAGCGGACGAAGGCAGCTCGGCCGCCTGCGAGGGCGATGTCGACGGCGCGCTGACGGCGCTGCTGGGCGAATGCCTCGGGAGCGGTCCGTGCTACCTGTCCGACTGGCTGAAGCATGACGCCGAGACGATCTCGCTGTGGCACGGCGGCATGCTGCCCCTGTCGCTGTCGCCGGAACCGGGCCAGCCCGGTTCCCCGCAGCTCGCGCTGCACTTCAACAACCGGAAGCCGGCGGTGATCGAGTCAACGCTCAAGCCCGGAATGCCCGTCACCCTCTGTCGGCTCTGGCATTTGGGCGGCGCATACAGACTGACAGCCTGCGAAGCGGAGAGCCTGGCCCCGCGCCGTCACCTCATGGGCACGAACGGTCTGGTGCGCCTCACAGACCGGGACCCTCGCGAGTGGTTCGACACGCTGTGCCACGAAGGCGTGCCGCACCATGTGGCGGTGTTCCGGGGGCACCACAGAGAGCTGTTTCGTCGGCTGGCGCGGATGACTGGGCTGGACTGGGTCGCGTAGCGCTGCCGTCCGCAGTTCATCTTGGCGCATACAGAAACGCCCGCGAAGTCAGCCCCGCCGCCGCCTGCGATTCGCACAGCCCGGTGTTGACGCGAAGGGCGACCACATTGGTCTTGCCTGGCCGAATGGCGCTGGTTGCGTCCACCTCCATCTCGGCGGGCCGGATGTAGGCTTCGCGGTAGGGACGGTGACCGACGTAGTGGCCGTTGACCCAGCACCAGGCTTCGGTCTCCAGGGCGGGGACGCAGAGGGTCACTTTCCGTCCCGCGAATTGCTGGGGAACGGCCACCTTGGCTCGGTACCACAGGTCACCGACGTAGGGGTGCCCCTGGGCATCCTGGTAGCCCTGGCAGTAGAAGGGCTTGGTGGTGAGTGCGGAGCCCCAGCTTTCATCGACCCAGTCGGGCGCGAACCAGCCGGCGAAGCGGCCTTCGTCGTGCGGGTCGGTGCGGAATTGGGCGCGCTCGGGAAGCACCGCCACCAAGTCCCCGGTCTTCCCGGTGGTCTTGTCGGCGAGCGACTGGTAGAAGTCCCGGCGGTCGCTCACTTTCCAGTACCACACGCCCGACTTGTAGCCCTCTTCGTCCGGCAGGATGAAGAACGAGTTGATCGCGTGTAACTGCGGGCGCAGGTCGAGCATGCGCTGCGCTTGCTTGGCAGCTTCGGCGAAGTCGCCACGGAACTCGGCGGCGTGCATAGCCATGTAGGCGAGGAGGTGGTCGTAGATGAGCCGGTCCGCCTTGACGTGTAGCTTCGCTCGCGGCGTGTCAGCCAGCCGCTCCGCCTCCGAGACGAGCGTTTCGAGCTGCTTGAGGAGAGCGGGCGTGTAGACGTACGGCATGATCCGGTCTTCGTGGCCGAGCCTCGGTGTCTGCTCAAGGCATTCGTCCAGAGCCTCCCAGAAGGCGCGCGCGGGTTTGGCGGCCGCGCCGTACCAAGCGGGGTAGAACTCGTCCAGAATCGCGCCCACGTCTGTGTCGGCGTCCCACTCCAGCTTCGCGCGGACGTAGCGCGTCATGCTCCCGCACTCCGCCCAGACGTTGCGTGTCTCGTCGAGGAAGCCCATGACACCCCACTGCTTCATCAGCGGGAAGTCGCGGGCGAGCTTGCGGACGCGCGGCACGGGGGTGAGCCCAGACACGAGGTTCACGTAGTTGTAGCCGTAGATCCACACGTTGGGGCATCGCGCGCACCACTGCTTCAGCAACTGCCCTTGGCGCACGGCTTGCCAGCTCTTCGCGTCGTCGTAGGCATGCAGCGTGTCGCTCCAGATGGCAGCGAACATGACGACCAGATGGTCGTCCAGCTTCATGCCTTGCGGGGGCAGGTTGCGGTTGGCGTAGCCGTTGGTCGCGAGGTACTTGTCGGGGAACTCCTTGCGCACCTCGGCGGTGACGTTGTTGACGAAGGTGAACCATTCCTCGCTGGTGCTCGCCTCGGCCGCCACGCCGGGACGGCCCAGCACGTCGGTGAATCCCTGGTGGAGCTTCAGGGTCTCCGGATCATAGTCGCGCGGCAAGCCATCGTCGGGGGCGAAGCCGTAGGAGTTGGCGTCGGGGTTCTGGCGGAAGTGCGCCTTGATGACGTTCGCTGCGATCTCGACGGCCTTGGGGTGGCTCAGGCACGGCAGGTGCTGATTGCGGGTGCCGTCGGCGTTCAGGGCGAAGTACTCGGGGTGCTCCGCGAACAGTTTGGCGTCGACGATGTTCCGAGCCGAGGAGTCCCCCGGGGTGGCGAACATGCCGCCCTGCTCCGGGTTCAGCTTGTTGCGCAGCTTCCACTGCCGCTCCAGCGCAGCCATCTCGGGCGTGGTGTGCAGCCACCAGTTGCGCATGACGAAGGCCGGCTGCTGGCGAACCTCTGCGTCGGCAAACGCGATCGTCTGCTGCTCCGGGACGACCTCGCCGAACTCGCCCGGCATATACCAGCGAACACCCAAACGCCCGAGGAACTCGTAGACGGCGTACTCGGTGCCATGGTACGGACCGTCGTTGTTGCCGGCCAGCACCAACTGGTCGCCTTTGCAGACGACGACCAGGCCTTCCTCGCGGCGGTTGTTCGTGAGGCCCGACGGCACGCGCACGCCCATTGCGTCGGTGAGCTTGCTTCTGCCGACCAGGACGAGTGCGCCCTGAGCCCCGTCGGCCTCCGTGGCGACCGGCAGTTCTGCGCCGGAGAGCGCCTGGACGTAGTGGCGCAGTTCGGCCACGGCAGCCCTCGTCTTCTCGGTTGGGTCGGCGGCCGTGACGACGGTTGCCGTCGGCTTGCCGTCGCGCGTGAGGGTGATCGCGCGAGCGCGGCACGAGGCTGCTGTAAGCAGCAGACAGCAGCACAAGGTGAGCGTGGGTTGCCTGCACATCGGTTGGTAACTCCTCGCGCGGGTGTGGGCTGTTGGCGACGCTCCGATGGTACTCCACGAACGCCAGCAGGCCAAGCCCCCGGGGCTCGCCGGCTCGTGTGACCAGAGAGCATTCGCTGATCTCAGACGAAGGGATTCGCCCCTTGTGCGTACAACCATTCGAGACTGCCCGCAAACGAAACGAGGGGTGACCATGGCCGCGTTCCCTCAACTCCGCGTAGACTCCGTTCGCCAGCTCTTCGATGACGGCAACCACGACGCCTTCACCGACCTCTGCCGATTCGGGGGCAAGCTCTACCTGACGTTCCGCAGTTGCCCCGACGGGCACATGGTGTTCCCCACGTCGTGGATCCTGGTGATGACCAGCGACGACGGGGGAGCTTGGCGTGAAGTCTTCCGCTTCAACGCCCCCAGCCGCGACGTGCGCGACCCGCACTTCCTGACCTTCGGCGGCAAGCTGTTCGTCTACTCAGGCACTTGGTTGTGCGACCCCGAACGGCCGAGGCAGCGCGACCTGAACGACCACCTCGGTTACGGCGCTTGGACCGCCGACGGGCAGTCATGGCACGGACCGCAGGTCCTTGAGGGAACGTACGGCCACTACGTCTGGCGGGCCGCCGCACACGGCGGCAAGGCATACCTGTGTGGCCGCCGGAAGCAGGCGTTCGCGCTGAGTGCGGACCCCGGCGACGGGACGGCGCTCACCCAGGCCGCCCTCCTGGAGAGCGAAGACGGCCTCCTCTGGCGGCACGTCGGGCTGTTCACGGAGGACCACGGCGACGAAACGGCCTTCCTCTTCGAGCCAAACGGCGCACTCCTCGCCCTCCACCGCGGCGCTGGGTCGCGTCCCGCGCAGGTGTGCCGCTCGCGCCCGCCCTACCGCGAATGGACCCTCACCAACTTGGACCGCAACGTCGGCGGGCCGCTGCTGGCGAAGTGGGGAGACCGCTACCTCGTCGGCGGCCGAAAGACCCTCGGACCCAACGCCCCCGTCACCACGCTCTACTGGCTGATCGACGACCAACTCCACGAACTCACAGAACTCCCCAGCGGCGGCGACAACTCGTACCCCGGCTTCATCGAGCTCGACGACCGGCACGGACTTCTCTCGTACTACTCCAGCCACGAAGGCAGCGGCACCGGTGAGGCGCGGGCGTCGATCTACCTGGCGGAGGTGAGTGTGCCGTAGCCCATCCCCAACCGCGTCGCGGCCGGCTCCCGGTGCGGGGTGTCAAGACCGGCTCACTGGTTGCCGGCCGAGGCGGGAAGCGGCGTGGTCCATGCCGCCAGCCCGGCCAGTTCGTCCTCGGTCAGTGCCCGTCCGAACACCGCCAGCCCGCCGAGCAAGCCGGCGAAGTTGTTGGCGATGGCGTGGCCGTGGGGTACTCGGTTCTCGTCGACGCGCTCGGGTCGCGCTACCGCGCCGACTGTGAAGTCGGCGCCGTCGGGACCGCCGTCGAAGAGACCGCCTTCGTATCGGTAGGGGTTCCGGTCGCCGCGCTCGTCCGGCTTCCCGTTCAGATGGGCGCGAGCGAACGTGCCGTCGAAGGTCGTACCCACGCACTCCCACTGGTCGAACGGTACCGGCGTCTTGCCGATCGCTGCGTCCATGCAGTACCTGTAGCCAGGAGTCGCGCCGCCGATGGAAGAGACGTGTGCGCAGACCTGCTCGGCGCTGTTCCAGATGCCCAGGTTCAGGAACAGGCAGTATTGGCGCTTGCCGTTGTCACCTGGGCCGTGGGACCATGGGGGTTGAGCGCCGGGCACTCCTTTCGGGCGAGCTTGAGCCACTGACCGTGGCGTAGTCGCCGAACACGCCGTCCGCCACCCGCTCGAGCGGGCCGTTCTGTTCGGCCAGCGCATACGGGAACGGTCCCTGCGCCAATCGTGGTTGGTCGGCAGGCTCCTGGAAGCTCCAGAAGCAGATCAGACCGGCAATGGAAAGCGGGTTGAGCATCGGGGTTACTTCGCGACCGGCAACGGGTCGGTCTTCCGCTCAGCCGCCGAGAACCACGCGCCTAAGGTAGTCGGCGTTCCTCGCAACCGCTTCCTCAGCAGGCACATCCGCGGCGTCCTGCTCGGCGATGACCCAGAGGGCGGGGGCGTGGTTCCGCAGCCAGGCGGTTGTCGCCGCGAAGGGCGTTACGCCGTCGCCGAGGCAGCAGAAGTCCTTGGGCTCGAGGGCGGGCGTGAGGAAGTCCTTGTAGTGCACGGCGCCTAGGCGGCCGTTGACGCGGTCGAGGAACTCGACCACGTCGGCGCCGCCTTTGCACACCCAACCTACATCGGGGCAGAAGCCGAGCGTTGCGGGTGTGCCTTCGAAGAGGGCGTTCATCGCGCGCCACTCGTTGGCGAACTCCCACCAGTGGTTGTGGTAGAGCAGCGCCACACCGCGCGCGTCGCACTTCTCTGCGGCACGGCCGAGCGATTCGACGAAGCGGGCGTACTGGTCGTCGGTCTCGTACTGAGGACCAGAGTACATCAGCAGCGCGGTGCCCAGCTCGTTCAGGTAGTCGAGGATGCTATCGAGCATCCCTCGTTCGCCCTCGGCCTGACCGGCGTCCTCCAGGTTGCCACCGAGGTGCGACGCGGCAAGCTCCAGTCCTTGATCGGCCAGCATGTCTCCGAGGACGTTGGCGGGGTGGTTCGCCAGGTGTCGGTAGCCGACTTCGACGCCGGCGTAGCCTGCCGCCTTCACAGCACTGAAGACGTCTGGGAAGCACTCATACTGGCTGGGGCCAAAGGTGATGGTCTGGCAAGCGATTCGGAACGGCATCGATTCCCTCCTTGCATTGTCCGTCGGGGCCGCGTATCCTCACAGCCGATCTGCCGACACGCGGCGCAACGCTGTTGCCGGGCCAAAGGAGCAGTCGTCGGACAATGCGCAACCTCAGTGACCTCTGGACCCAAGCCGTCTCCGAGTTCCCCGAGCGAACGGCGGTGGTCTACCAGGACCGCAGCTACACCTACGCCGAGTTGGGGGCGCTGGTGAATGCGTTCGCCGCCGGGCTGCGGGCGCGGTTTGGTGTCCAGCCTGGCGACCGCGTCGCGCTGGTGATGCCCAATTGCCTGCACTCGATTGTCTGCTACCTGGGTGCGATTCGTGCTGGCGCCGTTGCGTTGCCGGTCAATGTGCGGCTGAAGGCAGAGGAGATGCGGTTCATCCTTGGGGATGCGGGCGCGACTGTGGTGGTGGTGCACCAGACCGTCTGGCCGACGGTGCGGGAGGCGATCGGCGGTACCGAGTTGGCGAAGCGCGTGGTGGGCGTCGAGTTCGACGAGTCTGGCGTTGTGCCGGTGGCTGAGTTGCTCGTGCCCGCTGAGCGGACGGAACCGTTCCCGGCGCAACCAGACGAGGTTGCTGCGATCATCTACACCTCGGGCACGACCGGGCTGCCGAAGGGAGCGCTGATCACCCACGCGAACGTGCTGTCCATGTGCAGTCCACCCTCAGCGGACGCGGCTTCCGGCCGGGCGACGTCCATACGCTAATAGTGCCGCTATTCCACGTGACCGGGCTGAACACGATCATGCCGACAGCGTTCCACCAAGGCGCGACACTGGTGGTCACCGCGCAGCAGTCGCCGCGCGACATCCTCGCCCTGATCGAGCGCCACTGCGCCACCACGTTCTTTGCCGTGCCGACGACGATGATCCTGCTGGCGCAGACGCCGGGCGTCGAGCAGCACGACGTGTCCAGCCTGCGCCTCATCGCCTACTCGGGTGCGCCGATGCCGCTGCGAGCGATTCAGCGGTTGCGGGAGTTGTTCCCCGGAGTGCGGCTGCACAACTTCTTCGGCCTGACGGAGACGACGTCGGTTACCACGGTGCTGCCGGACGAACAGGCGCTTGTTCGGCCGGAGTCGGTGGGTCTCCCGCCGCCCGGAATCGAGCTGAAGATCGTCGATGACCACGGCGACCCACTCCCCGCCAATGCCATCGGCGAACTACTGGTCAAGGGACCCAGCGTGGTGAAGAGCTACCACAACCGCCCTGAAGCCAGCGCGGAGGTGATTGTCGACGGTTGGCTCCACACCGGCGATACGGCGTCTCTCGACGAGGAAGGCTACCTCTTCCTGCAAGGCCGCAAGAAGGAGAGGGTCATCGTCGCGGGGGAGAACGTGTACCCAGTTGAGGTCGAGAACGTGCTCACCCGGCACCCGGCCGTCGCCGAGGTCGCCGTCATTGGGAGGCCCCACGCCATTCTGGGTGAGGTCGTCAAGGCTTTGTCGTGCTGCGACCCGACGCCGACGCTGACGAGTGGGCGCTGAAGCGGCATTGCGTCGAGCGCCTCGCCAGTTACAAAGTGCCGCAGACGTTCGAGTTCCGCGACGCCCTGCCGCGGAACCCTTCGGGGAAGGTGGTCAAGCGGCTGCTGGTGCCCCACGCGGGTTCGTAGCGGAGGGCGCAGGCGTCTGATCCGTCTGATCGATCCGATCTGTCAGGCTTTGCCGGCGGCCGTGCGCGAGCGCCAAACCACGCCCTGCCCCGCCTGCGCCGCCCGCTTTCACCTCTCGCCCGGATCCAGCCGCCGGAGCCGGATGTCCCGCAGGGCGCCGGTGGTCTCCCAGGTTGCGAAGCCGAAGGGCATGGAGGGCTCGCACTCGAGCCGGATCGAGAGGGTCTTCCCTTCCAGGTCCACGTCGATGAGCTTGTCGGTGTCGACCCACCCCTGGATCTTCTCCTGTCGGACCCTCAATCGAACGCGGTACCACCGTTGGTTCTCGAACTGGACGAACTTCGAGGTCTCATTCTCCGAGGCGTCGAAGCCGTTGAGGCTGGACAGACCGACGACCCCGCCTCCCCAGCCGCCCAGGATCATTGAGCACGGGTCCTTCGCCACCGGAAACGTCAGCGCGCAGAAGAAGTCGGTGTCGGCGACGCGCATGGCCTGCAGTGTGACCTCGTAATCGACCCGCGGCAGCTCCTTGGTCCACGTGATGCCGGTCATGTCGTTGCCCCTGCTCAGCACGACGCGGTCATTCTCGATCCGCACTTCCTTCTTGCCCCAGAAGTCGGCTTCCTTCCAGCCGTCGAGCGAGCGGCGGTCGAACAGCCGCTGCCACCCGTTCCGGGCCACGGTCACAGTTCCGAGGTCTGTGGTCTTGCCGGCGCGGACTGCAACGGCGGTGAGGGTGCTCCATGGTTCCCGCTCGCCCTGCGGTCGGAGGTCGAAGGCGTGCTCGCCCGGCGTCAGTCCGGTAAGTGTGAACGAGCCATCGGGTGCGACCGTCGTCTCTGCGTAGTCGCCCCGGGCGCCGCGAGCGTACGCTGCCGGCCACTTCTCGAGGCGCTCACCCTCAACAGGCACTGTGCCGCTGCGAACTGCTACAACGTACCCCTTGGCCGGGGTCTTCCCGTCCGGCAGGAGGAGGCGGCCCTTGGCGGCGGCAGCCGGCGGCACTTTCAGCTCGAAGGTCTGCACTTCGCTACCCGGCGTGACGTCCATCCCGCTGAACAGGGCGGCGGCCAGTCGCTGCCGTTCGGCCGCGCCCGGCTCGGCCGCGCCCTCCAGCCACAGGTCATACCGGGTCGAAGGGAGCCGTTCCAGCTTGACAACGCCGCTCTCATCGGACTCCAGCGCAGGCGCGGCGAGTTCTCCGTGGACGTTGTAGAGATGGACCTTCACCTTGCGCCCCAAAGGCGTCCCGTCTTCGCGCTGCAGGACGAACGCCACCTGGGCGCGGGGCGCCTTGGGGCTGAGCTTGAGGTCGGTGGGCGCTTCGCCGCCCGGCGCCAGGCGGATCGGGACGACGCTGTCAACGTCGAGCTTGCCGCCGGCATACGCGCAGACATACTGCTGCCCGGAGCCGGTGACCTGCAACGAGAACGTCCCGTCGGCATGCGGCTTCGCCGTGGAGGCACGAGTCTGCGTGTCGGGAGTCAGCTCGGCCAGCAGTCGCGGGCCGACGGCCACCTGCCAGTCGCCGGGCTTCTCGCCTTCCGGCAGCACGAGCGCTCCGTTGAGGGTGACGTTCTGCTGCTGCCCGCCTCCCTGGGCGGCGGCTGTTCCGAGGGTGAGCAGCACTGACAGGACGGCGGCCCAAGCTACAAGAAGACCACCACGTCGGCTTGCGTTTCGCATGGCTGTTCTCGCTTTCGAGGCAGCCTCAAGGGACGGCGAAGCTGCTGCAGGCAGTTGTTTTGCCGTCGGGCGCCGCCTTCCTGCGGACCACCGCGGTCACTCGCTGACCGGCCGGCTGACCCGTTGCCTGAAGACCCAGTACGTCCAGAGCTGGTATGCAAGCATCACCGGCACGAAGAGCAGGGCGACGAAGGACATGACGGTCAAAGTGTAGTGCGACGAGGAGGCGTTGTAGATGGTCAGGCTCCACGCGGGGTTGAGGCTGGAGACCATCACTCGGGGGAACAGCGTGGTGAAGAGCGTAACAGCCGCCGACGCGATGGTGAGACCAGTCATCGTGAAGGCCCACCCATCTTTGCCGTTGCGGATGAGCCACCCGGCGCTCAGGATGGCGGCTCCGCCGATGACCGGTACTCCGCCTGGCACCACCCCGAAGCGCGCGCCGAAGTCAGTCGCGTGGTAGGTGAAGGCAACAGACAGCCCGAGCAGCGCCACCGTTGCCGGTCCCAGCTTCATCGCCGCTGCGCGGGCTCGCGCCTGCAGAGCGCCTTCGGTGCGCAAGATCAGGAAGAGAGCGCCGTGGAGCGTGAACAGGGCGAGGGAGGCGAGCCCGCCGACGAGAGCGTACGGGTTCAGCAGGTTGAAGAACCCGCCGACATAGTTCATGTCGGCGTCGAGGGGCACGCCGCGCACCGCGTTGGCCAAGGCCACGCCCCACAGCAACGCCGGGACGAAGCTGCCGACGAAGATCAGCCAATCCCACAGGCTGCGCCAACCGGGGCGCTCGTCCTTGCTGCGAAACTCGAACCCCGCTCCCCGGACGATGAGCGCCAGCAGCATGAGCGCCAGCGGCAGGTAGAACCCGCTAAACAGCGTCGCGTACCAATGGGGGAAGGCGGCGAACATGGCGCCACCGGCGGTGACCATCCAGGTCTCGTTGGCGTCCCAGAAAGGCCCGATGGTGTTGATGAGGACGCGCCGGTCTCGGTCGTCTCTGCCCAGGAACGGCAGCAAGATGCCGACGCCATAGTCAAAGCCCTCCAGGAAGAAGAAGCCGGTGAACAACACGACAATCAGGGCAAACCAAAGGGTGTTCAGGTCCATGTCTCGGTACTCTCCCTCGGTTCAATACTCCAGGTCTGAGGCGGCCGCGCCTGCTGCCTCCGGACCGTTCCGGGCGTACTTCCACAGCAGCTTCACGTCGACGACCAGTAGCGCGCCGTAGACGGCCGTGAACAGGATTAGCGTGGTCAGCACCATACCGGCGCTGACGGTGGGGGAAACGGCGTCGTTGGTCTTCATGACGCCGAAGACAATCCACGGTTGTCGGCCGACCTCCGCCATCATCCACCCGGCTGTGTTGGCCACGTAGGGGAGGACCAGGGCGAGCGGTATCCACCGCAGGCACCACTTGCTCTCCGGCAGCGTTCCTCTGCTGGACAGGTGCAACGTCAGCCCAGCCAAGGCGATCATCAGGAGCCCGGCGCCGACCATCACCCGGAACGACCAGTACGTGACGCAGACCGGTGGCACGTAGTTGCCCGGGCCGTACTCCTGCTCGTATTCGGCTTGGAGGTCTCTGATGCCCTTGACGGCGCCCGCCAACCGGTTGTATGCCAGTAGGCTCAGCAGCCGCGGAATGCGGATCGCAAACGCGTCGCGGCGCTGCGATTCGTTGCCGACAGTGAAGAGCGAGAACGAAGCTGGGTTCTCGGTCTCCCAGAGCGCCTCTGCTGCCGCGAGCTTCATGGGCTGCACCTTGACCGTTCGCTGTGTCTGTGCATGACCGCTGAAGGCGAGCCCCAGCGCGCCGATGACCCCGTAGATCGCCGCAAGGTGCGCAGAGCGCTGGAAGAAGTCCGAGTGATTCCCGCGCAAGAGGTGCCACGCGCTCACCGCGAGGACGAAGAACGCCCCGGTCACCACGCCGCCCAGCAGCACATGGGGGAACGTGACTCTCAGGTACGGGTTGAGGACCAGTGCGGCGAAGTCGGTCATCTCAGCACGGCCGTTGCGAATGGCGAAGCCAACCGGGTGCTGCATGAACGAGTTGGCAAGGACAATCCAGAGCGCCGAGAGGTTCACTGCGAACGCGACCAGCCAGATGGCCGCGCAGTGCATCTTCTTCGACAGCCTCTCCCACCCGAACAACCACACGCCGAGGAACGTGGCTTCCAGATGGAATGCCACCAGCGCCTCGATGGCCAACGGTGCGCCGAAGATATCGCCCACAAACCGGGAGTACTGCGACCAGTTCATCCCAAACTGGAACTCCATCACGATGCCGGTGACGACGCCCATGGCGAAGTTGATGAGGAACAGCTTCCCCCAGAACTTCGTCATGCGCTTGTAGGTCTCGTCGCCCGTGCGCACGTACAGCGTCTCCATGACCGCGAGCAGGGGAGCCAGCCCCAGAGTGAGCGGCACGAACAGGTAGTGGGACGTGATGGTGACGGCGAATTGCAGACGGGCCAAGGCCGCTACGTCCATGGTCGGCTACCTCTCAATCCCCTCGCGTGTGGTGCAGGTGCTCTCTCAGGCACGTTCCGCCGCGCGGCCGGCGAGGTCGGAGAAGCTAATGCCGGCCAGCCGGGCGCGGAACTCCTCCCTAATCTCCAGCCACAGCGGGTGCACGAGGCAGTGCGCGTCGCGCGGACACTCACCGGGTCGCGCCATGCAGCGGTTGAGCGTTACCGGACCGTCCACCGCTTCCACTACCTCCAGGAGGGAGAACTCCCCGGCAGGCTTCGCCAACGACACTCCGCCGTGGACGCCACGCTTCAGGTCAACGATGCCCGCGTTGGCCAGCCGAGCCAGAATCTTCGTCAGGAAGGCGGCGGGCACGTTCTGCGTCTCCGCGATCTCCGCGGAGGGTACGCGTAGATCGCTCCGGTGGAGCGCCAGGTGCAGGACTGCCCTCACTGCATAGTCTGCCTGTCGGGAGATCTCCATGGGCAATTCCTGACAAAGACGGTCTCCTATTCTATCAATCCGCCCGCGAGGGCGCAAGGCTCTGCGCCACAAGATTCCCTGCCCCGTTCTGGGTGCCCCGGTTGACGCCGCCTGCGTCCTGTGTTACCGTCCGTACAGCCTGTGCTCCTTGTGGCCCGCTGAAGCACCCGACTCGCGCGGCTTCCCGGCCGAGACGCGCGAGGCTGCTCGACGTGCACGCTCTGTATGGACGGAGTGCCGCGGCGGACTCTCAGGGCACAAGGTAACTGTTCGAGGAGTTGAAGCGCGATGAACCAATCCCCAGCCTGGACGTTCCTGAAGACGACCCCCGTTCTCGTTCCCGGGGTGCTCGCCCTGTGCGGCTGCCTGTTGACGCAGCCGAGGAGTTGCGCCGCCACCTTCGGTGAAGATGTGGCGTTCCTGAAACAGCACTCCGATGTCATTGTTCTGCGCGACGCCAGATCGGACGCGAAAGTGGCCGTGGTCCCCAGCATGCAGGGCCGCGTGATGACCAGCACAGCCCAAGGGGACCAGGGCGACAGCTTCGGCTGGATGAACAACGACCTCATCGCCAAGAATGAGCGACAGGACCACATCAACGTGTTCGGCGGCGAAGACCGCTTCTGGATGGGACCCGAGGGCGGGCAGTTCAGCATCTTCTTCAAGAAAGGCGACCCGTTCGATCTGCCGCACTGGCAGACGCCTGAGCCCATCGACTGGGGCGGCTGGGAAGTGGTGAAGCAGGGAACGTCGTCGGCGCACTTCCGCAAGCGGTTCCCATTCACCAACTACTCCGGCACGCGGTTCGACGTGACAGTGGACCGCGTCGTGAGCGTCTACAGCCGAACGGCAATCCAGAGGACCCTCGGCGTGAAGCTCGGCTACAGCCGAACGGCAATCCAGAGGACCCTCGGCGTGAAGCTCGGCAGCAACGTGAAGGCCGTCGGCTATGAGAGCGACAACCGCGTCACCAACTCCGGCGCCAATGCTTGGAGGAAGTCCACCGGGCTGCTGTCGGTGTGGATCCTCGGCATGTTCAAGCATTCGCCGGCCACGACCATCGTCGTGCCGTTCAAGACTGGCCCCGAGTCCAAGCTCGGTCCCGTCGTGAACGACGCCTACTTCGGCAAGGTACCGGCGGATCGGCTGAAGATCGACGCGAAGAAAGGCGTCGTCTACTTCAAAGGCGACGGCCAGTATCGCTCGAAGATCGGCGTCCCGCCCGGACGGGCGAAGGACCTCTTGGGCAGCTACAGCGCTGACAATCACTGCCTGACTCTGGTGAAGTTCACCCTCCCCAAGGGGGCGAAGGACTACGTGAACTCGATGTGGGAGATTCAGAAGAACCCGTTCGCCGGCGACGTGGCCAACAGCTACAACGACGGCCCGCCGGCGCCCGGCGCGAAACCGCTGGGACCGTTCTACGAGATGGAATCCTCCTCCCCCGCGGCCGCTCTGGCACCCGGGAAGAGCCTGACCCACGTACACCGAACGATCCACGTGCAGGGACCGACGGCTGAGTTGGACCGGATCGCCAAGGCGACGCTCGGTGTCGGGCTGGCGGAGATCGAGGCGGCGTTCTAAGACCTGCTCTCGGCGCGCGCCGAGGCGAGGGGCGCTTCCCCAATAACCGGGGGCGTGGTCGTCAGCCCGCCAAGACGCAGGGGGCACGAGACGTAGGGCAGATTCTCCGTCACTGCCACTCCCTGCCTCAAGGAGAAGATGCAATGCGCTCAATCCAGACGGTAGTGTCGTTGATGTTGCTCGTCGGGTACGCCATGGCCGCCGAAGTGCAGACCATTGACGACTTCGAGTACGCGGACGCGGCGGCGGCTGATGCTGCCTGGGAAGCCTCCCAGGGCGCGCCGCCCGCGGAGTTGATGCCGCACGAGAGCGCCGGCGGCAAGACGGCCATGAAGCTGCCCTGCCCCTTCACTCAGGGCGACATTCCGCGCTCCTGCTACGACCGCAAGGGACCGCTCAATCTGCTCCGCGCCGGCGCCATCGCGTTTGACTTCTATGTCGATGACCCGGCGCCGATCAGCTACTGCAGCATCTACTTCCACACGGGTAACGGGTGGTTCGCCGCTTCCTTCGGCTTCACCCGTGGCTGGCAGCACGTGGTCCTGGGCAAGGGAGCGTTCCGCATCGAGGAGAAGCCCGGCGGCTGGGACCAAGTCGACACGGTCCGGATAAGCGCCTGGAAGGGCCAGACCCAGGACACGTTCTGCGCTTTCGACAATCTTGAGGCGCGGACCGAGGACCTCGCAGTGGTTCGCGGGCTCGCCCCTGACGGAGAGAATGAGACCGCCCGGCGCTGCGCCGAGCAGCTCGGTGGGTACCTGGACAAGCTGGGGCTGCCCTACGGGATCCTGACCGATAAAGACGTGGAAGGCGGCGCCCTCGCCGGCCAGAAGCTGGCGATCTTCGGCTACAGCCCCTCGCTGACCCCGGAGGCGGTCGCGAAGGTGCAGGAGTTTGTCGCTGGCGGCGGTAAAGTGATGGTCTTCTACTCAATCCCCGACCCGCTGCGCGCGCTGTTGGGGATTAGTAGCCTGACATACATGCCAAAAGAACGCGACGGGCAGTTCGCGCAAGTGGCCCTGGACGCCAAAGACCTCACCGGCTTGCCGGCATCCATGCGCCAAGACTCGTGGAATGTCAACACCGTCCAGCCTGGCGGGCAAAACGCCCGGGTGATCGGCACCTGGCAGGACGCCGCCGGGCAGGTCATCGGCCCCGGTGTGCTACTCAGCGACAACGGCGTCTACATGGGGCACATCCTCACGGACGCTGATGCCGAGAACAAGCAGGCGTTCCTGTTGTCCGTGATCGGCCACTTCCTTCCTGCAGCCTGGCAGACTGCTGCCGAAGTCTCGGTGAGCCGGGCGCAGGCGGTGGGCCCCTATCGCACCCAGGCCGAGTTGAGTGCCTTCCTGCAACCCCAGACGACGGGCACGCCCCAAGCCGCAAGGGTGAAGGCGTCTCTTGCCGAGGCTGCGCAGGCCGAAGCCAAGGCCGAGAGATTGCTGACGGCGAAGGAGTACCCGGAGGTTCTGACCGCCGCCCGCCAACTCCACGAGTCGCTCATGGCCGCCTACCTCGTCGCGCACACCCCGCGCACCGCCGAGTTTCGCGCCGTCTGGAACCACTCCGGCACCGGCGACTGCGGCACCTGGGACGACGCCATGAGGCGCCTGAAGGACGCCGGCTTCAACGCCGTCGTGCCCAACATGTGGTGGGGCGGAGTGGCTCACTACGACAGCAAGCTCCTCCCGCACTCGGCGACCTTCGACCAGAAGGGCGACCAGATCGCCCAGTGCGTCGCCGCCGGGAAGAAGTACGGCATCGAAGTCCATCCCTGGAAGGTGAACTGGAACCTGTCCACCGCGCCCGCTTCGTTCGTGGCGCAGATGCGCACTGAGAAGCGGTTGCAGGCGAACTACAAGGGCGAAGAGGAAGCCTGGCTCTGTCCCTCTCACCCCGCCAACTATCAGCTTGAGCTGGACACCATGCTCGAAGTGGTGCGCAACTACGACGTGGACGGCGTCCACTTCGACTACATCCGCTACCCGCACGGCGACGTCTGCTACTGCGACGGCTGCCGGGAGCGGTTCGAGGCGGCACATGGCGCGAAGGTCGCCAACTGGCCGCTGGACTGTTACTCCGGCCCGCTGAAGGACGAGTACCGCGACTGGCGCTGCGGCAATATCACGCGCTTGGTCAAAGCAACCTCCGAGGCAGCGCACAAGCTCAAGCCCTACCTCAAGATCTCCGCCGCGGTCTTCAGTGACTACCCCGGCTGCAGAACCTCGGTCGGGCAGGACTGGGTGAGCTGGTGTCGGGAAGGCTACCTCGACTTCGTCTGCCCGATGAACTACACCGACAACGACACTCGGCTGGAGAATCTGGTCGCCAACCAAGTCAGTCGCGTCGGCAGTCGGGTGCCCCTGTACAGCGGCATCGGCGCGTTCATCATCCCCGACGACCAGGCCGTCGGGCAGTTGGAGATCGCCCGCGCCAACGGCGCCGACGGCTTCATCCTGTTCAACATGGGCACCACGCTGGCCGAGCAAGGCTTCCCCCGGTTCGTCCAGGGCATCACCTCCGCCCCGGCGATCCTGCCCCACAACGGGCCCGAGGTCCGCTTCGTGACCATGTACGACGCCGAAGAGAAGCCGATCCGGGTGACCGAGGCGGCGCTCAAGGTGACCGTTGAGCTGGCCTCCACCGGCCGGCACCGCAAGGAGATCGCTGCCGTCACCGGCAAGCTGGAACTGCAGGACACCACCGGCAAGGCGCTGGCGCAGCTCGGCCCCCTGCCGAAGGTCGGTGAGAAGACCGACGTGACCGTGACCAAGCAACCCGGCACCGTCCGCGTAGCAGCAGTCGGGACCATGACCTGCAAGGATGGGACGGCCCTGCCGTTCGTTGTGCGCAGCCGACCGTACAACTTCGCGGCAGGTGGGTGATGGCGGGGTGAGGCGGTCGAAGAGCGCAGCACCTGCTCAAGCTCAACCAGGTGTTAGACGACCTCGAACAGGACAGCATCGAGTGCTACGCCGCCGCATGCCCGGTCGTCCCGGTCCGGGCGATCCTCACCCACGGCTCCGAGTCCAAGTTGAGGCCCCAACCGTCTACCGTTTGATGCTCCGTGAGGGTCCCGCGTGTCTGCGGCGCAGGCCGACGCAGCATCCAGAAGGTCTTCGGGGCAGGTTGACGGGACATGTCCACCGGCCTACACTTGCCCGAGTCAGGCAGCCTGACCCACCACGCAGACATCGCCCAAGGGTGTCTAAGGGATCTGGAGCACCACATGCCATCGACGAGAGACCAGCGCTACCTGGCGATTCTGCTGGACGCACTTCATGTGTGCAGGCAGTACAAGCCCAAGCTCGGGCACGGTGGGAGCGCCGGCTACTCGCTACGGGAATTCCAGGAGGTCTACGGGAACGACCCGTTCTACCGCTGGATGGGCCTTGACAATGCCCTCATGTACGCAGCCACAAGGCAGCCGGCGGCATGACCAGCATCTACCGGCAGATCGGGATAGGTTGCGAGCGGTTGTTCAGAGAGATCCTGCAAGACGCGCTGAGACTGTCGCCAGAAGAGGTCACATGGTCGTACACCGTCGCTCGAGCCGACGGCAGAAGTCAGACGCTCTCCCTGGACGGTCGCATCCTTTTTGACGCTGTGAGCGATTCAGACCGAAGGGGGCGCATTGCGGGTTGGGTTGATCAAGCTGCGCGTCGGCTTGACATTGACGGCAGGATCCGGCGGTCCATGAGCGGGGTGGTTTTCGAGATTCGGCAAGGCTACAAGAGCAAGGACTCGAAGCGCCAGAACGCCGACATTGCGAATGCGGCCACTGCATACACCAAGGGGTACCTGCCGTGCGTGGCCATACTGTCACAGCAGATCGATCGGGACATAGCCTTCCGGTACACGGCGGAGAAGTGGGCGCTGCTCACGGGCATCATGGGCAATGCGTCTCCGCACGACTCCTTCTACGCCTTCATGAAGGAAGTCGTCGGGTACGATCTCGCCCGTTTCTTCGAGAGGAATAGGGGACGACTGAAGAGCGAAGTCAAGCTCATTCTGGAGAGCCTGTTATCGGCGGACCAGTAGAGTGCGTGCCATGGCAATCCCCAACACTGTCAGCCAACGGGCTGACTACACCTTCAAGTTCAACCGCCATCTGGGCCGCCACGGCTGGTTGAGACTGACCCCGGCATACTCAGTTAAACTGGTCGAGGAGATCCTGCAGACGGTGCCTCCGGAGTCCCGCGTGCTCGACCCATTTTCGGGCACGGCCACGACGCCGCTCTGCGCGGGGTACCGAGGGTTTTCGGCCGTGGGGCTGGAATTGAACCCCTTTTTGGTGTGGCTCGCCCAGGCCAAGACGGACCACTACCGCGCCTCGGACGTCCACGACGCGAGTGCAGCAGGACGGGACTTGGCTGAACGACTGCGGCGCGGGAGGCCGACACCAAGCTGCGCGCCCCCGATTCACAACATCGAACGATGGTGGGACGAGACCGAGCTCGCCTTCCTCTGCGCACTGAAAGGCGCGATTGGCCAGGGGCAACCCGACGACACCAAGGCCACGAGGCTGCTCCTCGTATGCTTCTGCCGGCTTGTGATCAAGCTGTCGAACGCGGCGTTCAACCACCAATCCATGTCGTTCAAGCAGAAGAGCGCCGGTTCCGGCCAACTGCAACTCCTGCCCGACGAACCCGACTTCGTTTCCCTCTTCAAGGGCGAACTCGACGAAGTGCTCGCGGGCGCCCGCGACAACCCCCCCACGGTGCCAGAGATCGTCCAGGGCAACGCAAGGGACATGACCGCTGTCCGAGGACGGACGTTTGACTGCGTTATCACGTCGCCTCCGTACCCCAACCGCATCTCGTACATCAGGGAGCTTCGTCCGTACATGTACTGGCTCGGGTACCTCTCGAATGGACGAGAGGCTGGGGACTTGGACTGGGAAGCCATCGGCGGGACTTGGGGCGTGGCCACGAGCAGGCTGTCCGAGTGGGAACGAAGCCCAGACGGTTTCTACCCCCCCTACTTCGCCGCTCTGTTGGAAGCGATCCGTCATGCCAGCGAGAAGAACGGTCCGCTTCTCTCGGACTACGTCGCGCGCTACTTCGAGGACATATGGCTCCACCTTCAGCGGATGCGCGCGCTATTGCCCACCGACGCACGGGTCCACTACATCATCGGCAACTCGACCTTCTACGATGTTCTCGTGCCTGTAGAGCGACTCTATGTGGACATGCTCAGGGAGTTGGGATTCCGGCACATCGAGGTGCGCACGATCCGCAAGCGGAACTCCAAGAGGGCGCTCTATGAGTTCGATGTCTCGGCGACATCCGGGTGAGGGAGTCACCCACCTGAACACCGTGCCAGCGAACTCCCCCTCGACATCGATGTCGAGAGCGCTGCTGCCATCGGCTACCCGACATGGTGCGGGGCCCATAGCACAGGCCGCACCCACGCCATCGACCTGCCCCCGCCCTCATCCACGCTCTCCACGCCGCCTGCGAGGCTACCGGCGGCAAGCCCGAGCCGCGTTCTCGTCGCACTTTGCCCAAGCTTCCCGTGCCTATTCCCCCCGCAGCCTTGACTCGGCCGCCGCCCATGGGGTACAGTGTGTTATTCGGGCAGTAGGGCCATGGGCTCGTCAGGGCCGCAGCAGGGCTTGCCAGTGCTCTCCCGATTGCTCCGTTCTCCCGCCTCGTCCCGGTGAGGCAGATGCCGTTTGCCGGGTACGGGAGAGCAAGGGTCGAGGGTGGTTCACCTCCTCGATTGGTCCGTTGCGGACCACCGCCGTTTCCCAGACCCAGGCGACGGCGTTTCCATGTGTTGTGCTGTTCTGCAGTCTCTGCCAAGCAGGGAGCTGTCCAGGCAGTGAAGGGTCCCGTTACCGGTCTTACCGCCAGCCGCCGGTACGGAGTCAGGCGCAGTGGTTGGCGGACCCACCCACAGGGTCACACTCGCGTTCGACAAGTGCTGCGTTACACGTGATCCACTGGGTACTGAGAAGGTGTCGCCGTGTCGGTGTCGCCTCGGAGTCAGGTGTAGCACAGCAACAGAAGGAGTCACAGTGAGTTTTCAGGAGTTCAACCTACATCCGAAGATCGCCGCCGGTGTCAACGCCTTAGGCTACGTTGAGCCGACCCCCATTCAGACCCAGGCGATGCCCGCAGTCCTCGAAGGTCGCGACGTCATGGGGCTGGCGCAAACCGGCACCGGAAAAACCGCCGCGTTCGCGCTGCCGATCCTCCAACGCCTCATGAGCGGCCCCCGCGGCCGCATCCGTGCGCTGGTCATTTCTCCCACCCGGGAGCTGGCCGAGCAGATCCACGACGATTTCTGCGACCTGGGTCAGCAGACCGGCCTCCGCACCGCCACCGTCTACGGCGGCGTGGGATTCATGCCCCAGAAGAGCAAGCTCAACGGAAAGTGCGAGATCGTCGTCGCCTGCCCCGGGCGGCTGCTGGACCACCTCGGCCGGCGTACCATTGACCTGCGCCACGTGGAGGTGCTGGTCATCGACGAAGCGGACCAGCTCTTTGACATGGGCTTCCTGCCCAACGTGCGCCAGATTCTGCGTCACCTTCCCACCCAGCGGCAGACGCTGTTCTTCTCGGCGACGATGCCCCGCGACGTGGAAGCGCTTGCCCGGGACGTCCTGGGCGATCCCGTTCGCGTTCAGGTGGGCTTCTGCAAGCCGGCCGACACGGTTTCCCACGCGCTGTACCCCGTCAAGCAACAGCTCAAGACGCCCCTGTTGGTGGAGTTGCTCAAGCGGGTCGACACCGAGTCGGTGCTCGTCTTCACCCGCACAAAGCACCGCGCTGCCAAGTTGGCGCAGCAACTGGGGCGGGCGGGCTTCGGCGCCACTGCGCTGCAAGGGAACCTGTCCCAGAGCAAACGACAGTCTGCGCTTGACGAGTTCCGCCGGGGTTCCGTGCGCATTCTGGTTGCCACTGACCTCGCCGCCCGGGGCCTCGATGTGTTGAGCATCTCGCACGTCATCAACTACGACATCCCCGACACCGCCGACGCCTACACCCACCGCATCGGCCGCACCGGGCGGGCGTCTCAGACGGGCGAAGCCTACACCTTCGTCACTCCGGACGACCGCACGCAAGTCCGCCAGATCGAGCGCATCCTGGGTGCGCAGATCAAACAGGTGAGGCTCAACGGCTTCAACTACGACGCCAGCGGCAGCAGGGACGAGTTCGCTCGCGAATCCGGCCGCCCCGCGCGCCAGCAGCAACGCCCGCGAGTGCGAGAGGGCCAGTCGCGCAGCAACTACACCTCGTTCGGCAGCCGCACCAACGGCCCGTCGCGCAAGCCGCACCCCCGCCGCGGCCCGTGGCGGATCAGCGACGCACAAGCTCTGTAGCTCTTAGATCTCAAGTCGATTGAGTAGGCGGCGGCGGCTCCGGTATCCCTCCGGGCTGTCGCCGCCTTTCGCTATTCCGGGCATGTCGCGCCGCGGTCTTGCCCTATCGCCGCTGACCAGATAGCCTCCTCTGCGCGCCGCTGCGGACGAACCACAAGCGGCGGGAAGACGTGACAATGAGCGCGGCGTGGAGAAGTGTCCCGATAGACGGCGGCCTGATTGCTCCACGGACCTTCGGCTCCATGCGCAAGCGCATGAGTCTGTGAGGTGAGCCGACCGCGTGCCCGCTCCGCCGAGCCTCTGCGAACCCTACGAGCAGGCGACCGTCCTCCGCGAACTGCACGAGCGCTTCCCCGGCATGCGCCCGCGAATCCAGATGGAGGTCGACCAGTTCGGGCGGCTGGTCGACTGGACCTGGTATGCCCGCCGCGGATCCGCCTATCTGTACAACAAGGAGTCCATGGCGGTTACCGTCGAGTCGCCCCAGACGGCAGCGGCGCTCCGCCAGCAGGCCCGGTGGCGGGTGCTTCAGGAGAGCGACTGGGAGATGACGTTCCTCGTGCCCGATGCCGACTTCGCGGAGGTGGCAGGGCTGGTGGGGTTGCACCAACGGGTGTAGCGGCCTGGTCTCTCTGTCTGTACAATGTGCTCCGTGCGCCTCCACTTCGATCCTGCCAAGAACGAGCGCAACATCCGCGACCGCAGGCTCTCCTTCGAATCGGCGGCCGACTTCGACTTCGACGGCGTGGTGTACGTTGACGATCGGGAAGACTGCGGAGAGACACGCTACGTTGCGATAGGACTGCTCGACGGCTATGCCAAAGCCCGAAGCTCTCGTTGACGCTCTCGGCGAGGTGCGAGAGATCATGCCGTCCGACCTCGAGGGCTTTCGTCCCGCGCGGGAGGCGCTGCCGGCATCGCGCTGCAAGACCGTCGGCGTGCCCGGGCCGCAGAAGACACCCACCAAGCAACGCCTCCCCCTCAGGCTGTCGGCAGACGTCGTTCAACGGTTTCGCGCAACTGGCGACGGGTGGCAGACACGGGCGGACGCGGCCCTCCAGGACTGGCTAAAGTCACACAATCCTGCGTAGCGCGCTCTCCGCACTCCCCCCAAGGAGGGAACTTGGCGTGTTCGCGTTCACGAGCCGATACTGCACAACTGCCACCGGCAGGAGGGCTGGCGCAGCACTCCTCGTCGCCGGTCTGGCAACTGCCGCCGCAGCGCAGCAGCCCGCGGCGCCCGACTCGCCCCCCCTCGTTCGCCCTGCCCCCAAGCAGTTCCTGTGGGGCTTCTGCCAGGTCTGTTCGGGAACCTGGCCGCTGAGCGATGAAGAGATGGCGCGGACCGTCAAGGACTTGGGTGTCAACGCCATTCGCCTCTTCGTGCCGCCAGCGTGGGTGGGCTTCCCGCAGAAGACCTGGCAGGGGCCGGAGTCCATCGACTACACGAAGACGCCGGCCGACGAACTCGTGTGGGATCGACCGTCGCCGGAGATCGACTCGCTCGACGAGGTGATTGCGCAGCTTCGACGCTTCGGTATCCACCCCTTGGTGATGCCCCTGTTCGTGACACCTTACACGGACTACCTGTACAAGGACGACCTGACGTTCCTCAACGACCCCGACAACAAGGTGGGGGGGCAGCCCAGCCCGGTGGACTTCACCGGTATCAAGCCGCTGGAGCAGGTGCTCTACCTCGCTCGCGCCGTTGCCCGCCACCTGCACGAGAAGTTCGGCGACGACTTCACGATGATCTTCGACGAGGTCCGCGGCGGCAATCCGGAGCCGCCGGCCGCCCATGTCGGGGAGCAGGAACGATGGGCGCAGGTTGTTGCTGCCCTCAAGCAGGAAGCGCCCGGCTGCACGGTCTTCTCACCAGAGCTGTGTGTCGGCATGTGGTGGTGGCCCACGGCGCTCAAGAATGACGGCGAGGTGGCGGGCAAGCTCTTGGAGTACAACGAGCAATGGCCCCGCGGCGACCGGATCGAGAACTACGCCGCCTCCTTCGACGCACTGGCCATCTCGTTCTTCGAGATTGGGGTCCGGGAATGGCTGAAGTTCGCGCCGACCCGCACGTTCGTGCAGGCCAACGCCGACGTTCCGCTGCACGTCACCCGCGACCACTGCCGACCGAAGCAGTGGTTCTGGGGGGAGGCGCCGTGGGGCTCGTGCGAGGCGTTGGCGCTACAGCGCACCTGGACCGGCGTGTTCTTCGGAACGGACAACTGCCGCGGCCTCCTGTCGTGGCAGCTCAAGGACCATGAGGGCAGCGGCTCGGGCGTGATTCAGAAGGACGGCAAGCTCGCCGATACCTACCCCGCGGCGCAGCAGTTCGCGCGGGTGGTCTGCGAGGAGAGTCGCTTCCTCGCCACATACCACGGGGCGGTAAACGCGGACGGGTTCCCGGTCGCCAGAGACGACCAGTTCGTGGAAGAAGACCGCGACGTCATGACGCGGTTGCTCGGGCAGCACTTGGTTGTCTTCAACTGCGGCAGTCGTCGGACTGACCTGCTGCTGCGCAACCCCCAAGGCTGCACCTTACAGCCCGTCGTGCAGCCGGGATGGCCGCACAGCCTGAAGATCGAGCACCGGGGCGACGAGGCAGTGCTCTCCGGAGTGATCCCCTCGCACCTCTATCTGCTTCGCCTGCTGCCACCGAGTCCTGGCGAGTAGAATGGGAGCCCGACGCGCAGGCGTTTCTGTAACGCGAGGAGCATAGCGGGAGTCCAACGGCCGTGCTTGGACTGAACACCGCACGGCAGGAGACGCTTCCGTTCCGCAGGACGCCCGAACTTGTTCAGGGCTGGGCGCGAGGAGTGCCCGAACCAGTCGGGCGTCCTGAAGGAGCGGCCGACGGAGAATGGCAATGATGCCCGTGATTGAGCGGATGTGGAGAACCTGTTGGACCGTGACTGTGCTGAGCCTCAGCGCGGGTCGCTGTCCGGTGCAGGGCGCGGAAGTGAAGGTGTGGAACGGCGACTACGTCCCGCCGCCGCGGCCGCTCAAGACCGAAGTCACAGTCGGTGCTTACGTCTTCCCAGGCTGGTACCGCGATGAGGGCAAGGGCGACTACCCCTACAAGACCCACGACGAGGACAGCGAGTGGCGCCAGGTCGCCAAGTGTCCGAAGCCGCGACCACTGCTTGGCTTCTACGAGGATTCGCTGCCGGAGGTCAACGACTGGCACATCAAGTGGGCGCTTGAGCATGGGGTGTCCTTCTTCTGCTTCGACTGGTACTGGAACGCCGGCGAACACCGACTGCTCCGCACTTTGGAGCGCGGGTTCCTGAAGGCGAAGTACTGCGACCAGATGAAGTTCTGTATCCACTGGTGCAATCACGGGCTGGATTGGCGGAACAAGAAGTGGAACCGCCCTCTGGACGAAGACTTCCGGACCAAGGCGCTGGTCGAGATGAGCGAGTACCTCGCCGACAACTACTTCAAGCTGCCGAACTACCTGAGGCTCGAAGGACGGCCCGTCCTCGTGGTCTGGGACGCCAAGAGCCTCATTCAGGCCAATGGCGGCGCAGCCGGGTTTGCCGCCGCGCTGGACGCGATGAACAAGGCGCTTCGGGACCGAGGAATACCGACCCTCTACCTACTCGCCATGTCCAACAGCCAGGGGATCCGAGCGGGGGGCTTCGCCGCCACCACCGGGTACGGCTACTACGGGACCGACTACGACTCGAAGTACGAGTGGCGCGCCGGCCGCAGCGTCCCGTACGACGAAGTCGTCAAGCACTATGAATCGGTGTGGCGGGGGATCACCGCTGACCCTGTGCTCCCTTACGTGGTGGCCATCGGCTCCAACTGGGACAGCCGCCCGCGTGCCGGCGATAATGCGGCCGTCATTTCCGGCAAGACGCCTGCGAAGTTCGAGACCATGTGCCGGAACAGCCTGAAGTACGTCGACAAGGGGCTGAACCTGGCGATCATCGAGGCTTGGAACGAGTGGGGCGAAGGCAGCTTCATCGAGCCGGACAAGGAGTTCGGCTTCGGGTTCCTGGACGCTGTGCGGAGGGTGTTCGGCGACGGGACGGGCAACCATCCCGACTACGTGCCCACGCCGGAGAAGATCGCCTCCTTCAGCGTGCTGAAGGGCGACGAACTCGCCAAGGCCAGTGAGGTCGAGAAGCAGCCGTACCTCGATCCGCCGCTGTCGCTGCGAACCGTGGAGTGGAAGATCGATGAGCCGTTGCCCGACACCAAGGTGCTCAGAGGATGGGAGTTCGACGGCGCTTCCAGCGAGGGCTGGATGCCCTACCATATTGAGCCGCTCGCCGTGCGCGACGGCGTGCTCCTGACCGCTGTCACGACCGAGGATCCACAACTCATCGTCGACAATGTGGGCGTGACCCTCGACGACATGGGGTGTCTTGCGCTGCGGCTCCGCGTGCCCGACGGGGTCTCCTCCTGCGAGCTGTTCTGGACGACTGCAGCCGAGCCGACCATGTCTGCCGACAAGGCCTTCCGGTTTCCGCTCAAGGGCGAGGGACAGTGGCACACGTACCAGGTCGCCAAAGCGGCGGAAGGCAAGTGGAGCGGGGCGCTGAAGGTCCTCCGGCTCGACCTCGGCGGGCCCGGGGACAAGCTCGAAGTGGACTGGATACGGCTATATGGCAAACAACGTTAGCGTGTGCGTGAGACGCGCGCCCTCGGGTCGGCCGGGCCGGACCCACCGCCCTGTCGGTGTGGCAGCCATCGCGACTTCGCTCCTGCTGACAGCGCTGGCCGCGGCCGACTGGCGCGATCACCCCGAGCTCCCCGACTGGGCCCGTCGCGGCTATGTGCAATGGGGGCACGGGGCCAACATTGACGGGCGCATCAAGTGGGGAGCCGGTGGGTTCGGCGCGGACGTGGCCAACGTGAAGCTGCTGCTGTATTGCGGGCGCAACCTGCAGCAGACCATCGCATCCCTCGACGACGAGGCGGCGCGGCTGGCGAACGAGGGCGGCCTGCGCAGACAGCCGTACATCTGCAGCCAGACCGTGTGGTGGCGCACGGAGGAGACGAAGACGCCGGAGCTGATCGGTGCCGTCCGACAGGGGCTTGACGCCAAACCGATCATCATCTACAGCAACCCCGACCGCCATTGCGGCTGCTACAACGCACCGTTCTGGCTGGAGTACACGAAGCAGAAGATCAAGACCACCGTCGAGGGTGGTGGTATCGCTCAACGGGCAGGATCTGAAGACGTACAACGGCTCCGAACTGCGGAACGCGGGCTGGTACGCGGTGCCTGTCCCCGACGGAGTCCTCAAGGAGAGCAACGACGTCACCTTCCGCGCGCTGGGGAAGCCCAACGGCCACCCGGACTGGTTCGCGCTGAAGATCGACACTGAAGCCGCCACGCGCCGCTCGTCGTGGTCCGAGGAGGACGGCAACACCTGGACCGAAGCGGACCTGTCTCCGGACCCCGGCGCGCAGACGGGCGAGTACTTGGTGCGCCTTGGACCGCCGACCGACCCCGACGCCGTTGCGAAGCCCGAGGACTTCATGGGGAAGCTGCACGTGCGACCGGCACGCGCGGTCGAGGTGGTGCTCAGGACGGTGGGACCGGCACCCCTCGGGAAGCTCGTCTCGCCCGACGGGCCAGACCAGACGATAGCGCCGACCATCGACGGCGACTTCGCGACGTACCGCATTCCGGAAGTCTACGTCTACTCAGTGCTGGTGCTGCGCTGAGCCCTCGGGGAGCCGTCGCCGAGTGGCCAACAGACCTCAACGTCTAGCCCCTCGCGAGGCACGTCACGCTTCCGTCTTCCTCCACCACGTACAACCGGCTGTTGGCCGCCGCGGCGCCATTGAAGACGGGCGGGGAGGGGAGTTGGTACTCGGTGGCTCTGTCACCGGACTTGCAGTCGATCGCGTAGAGCAGACCGCCCTTCCTGCCCTCGAAGGCGCCCAGCGGGTCCTTCGGGTCAACGACATCTGGTGGGCCCGCGACGAACAGGCGGCCAGTGGTCAGGACCATGGCACGGACCCGGACCGGGACGCGCTCCATCCAGGTGTTGGACTTGCCGCCGAGGTTCTTCCCGAATAGCAGGTATCCCTTGCTCCCCGGCGTGAAGAGGACGGTCGGGGAGAGCCCTTGCAGCGAGTCGAACTGCCGGATGTAGTAGACGGAGTTGCTGTCATGTGCCAGCAGGTTCGCGTAGTTTCCGTCGTAGTTCCAGGGCGTGCGCTTGAAGTACGTGTCATCCAGAAGTCCGCTTCGCACTTGGAGGTCCGGCCGGCCGGGCTTCCGTTTCAGCTCGCCGTCGAACGCCACCGACCGCATGTAGAGCGTCGTCCCGTCTCCCACCAGGATGTCCGGGAGCGACCCCATCGGCAGGCGGAAGTTGTCGTCGTATGTGGCGTCGGCGTTCTCCGGCGGCGCGCCCTCTTCCGGTCGGACGGCGAGCTTGCCGGCGGCGTTGACGTAGTAGTCGGGACCTGCCATCCTCGTGTGGCACCGCGTCTCACCGGTGGCGGCGTCGACTCCAAACAGGTAGAGACCGCCGTCCAACTCCGACGTCCTCCCGGCGACGAAGTAGGCGACACCCTCCTGCACCAGCACACTTCCAGGTACGGGCCACGCCGATTCCAGTTGCCCGTAGGCGCCGATCAGCCGCTCTTCGGGCGCGGCGCGGAAGCGCCACACTAACTGCCCGTCGTCGGCACGCAGGCAGTACACCCAGCCGTCCGCGGAGCCGAAGAGGACGGTGCCGTTGTGGTACGTCGGCGGCGAGTCGACGCGGCCGCCGGCGATGAACGCCCAGAGCTGTTTCCCGTCCGCGGCGTCGAGGCAGACGACCTGGTGTTCGTCAGTGAGCGCCGCGAATAGCTTGCCGGCGGCGACGATGGGCGCCGACACTTTGGTGCCCACGCGGACCCGCCACACCGGTGCCAGTCCGTCGGGAACTTGCGTGTCTACAGCACCCGTGCGCATTGAGTCGTGACGGAAGGCAGACCATTCGGATTTCGGATCTTGGGTTCCGGGTTTGGGATTTGACGCTTGCCCATAGACTGGACCGCGCACGAGTTGGGCTGACGGCTGGCCGCTGACGGCTCCTTGCGGCGAAGCCGGCGCCAACGCCTGGAAGCCGTTGAGCTTCTCCTCGATGTAGCAGGTGCATGGATGCGGTGGTACGTACTGGAGGCCGTTGGCCGGCATCTGCCCAACGTGGCAGGTGCCGCGGACCCAGTTGGACACGGTGTGCTTCCCCTCTTCGAGGTCGACGTATTCGGTCCCGCGCCGGCTGGCCAGGAGGTACCGGACGGTGGCCTTGTTCCGGTAGCAGCGGTGGTGGTGATACGCCCTGAAGATCGGACCGGTCGGTACTTCCTTCTTCAGCGCCCCGGTCTTGAGGTCGTCCCCGTTGACTGACCGCGGCCACCATTCGTGCTAGCCCTTGCCACCGACGTCGAAGGTCGTGTCATCCAGCTCTGCGCTCCAGGTCCAGACAAGCCCCTCGATCACGAACACCTCTTTCCACTCGTACCAGAGGTGACCGATGTACTTCTTCGGTTGCGCCCACAGCAGCTTCCCCGTCTCGCCGTCGAACGCGGCCAACTTGGCCGGGCTGGCGTGGAGGACGACGCCGTCACTGACGATCATGGTCCCGTTCCAGAGGTTGTCCTGGGCATTGGCGCCTCCGGCTGTGCGGTCGGCGTCGGCAGTCGGGAAGGAGGCGTGCCACTTCTCCGCGCCGGTCCTGAAGTCCAGACCGACCAGTTGTGTTCCGTCGAGCAGCGCCACCGTCTTCCCGTCGGTCGCCGCATTGGCAGCGGGGGCCACGTAGGGTGCTTTGAGGTCGGCGTAAGGACTGGTGAACTTCACGTAGTCGACGGCGCTGCCGCGGTACGTCTTCCCGCTGGCCCAGAGCAGCTTGCCCGTTCCTGCGTCGACGGACACCACCTTGAGCTGCCCGTCGACAAACACCGGCAGAATCAGCTTCCCATTGTGGTAGAGGATCTCCCCGGCGCCCTCCGTGCCGGCGTAGGTCTGCAGCACTTCGCCAGTCCGGGCGTCCAACTCCGAGACGGGCGCGCGGTATCCAAGTGTGACGTACACCTTGTCGCCCACCGCGACCAATCGCTGGCGGATGTCCAGCGGGAAATCGCCCGGTCGGTTGGTGAACCACGTGTCCTTCCACTCGCGCCAGCCCCAGCGGCGAATGGGGACCTTCCAGAGCAACACGCCGTTGAACGCGTCGCGCGCCACCAGCGACCACTTGTCCGGGAGCGTCGCTCCCTCCACGCTGTTCGGCGCCTCATCAACGATGGCGAACAACCGGCCGCGGGCCGTCACCACGGTACTCACGCTCGAGTCGGTCTCGTGCGACTTCAGCCACAACGGCTCCGCAATCCACTGGTAGTGCCGCGGCGGGCCGACCACGCGGTCTTGAGCGACGGGGTTCCCGTCGGCCCCGTGCAGGTAGTGCGTCCACTCGTCGATATCGGCGGGCCACGGCTTCTGGAAGCACACCCACCGGCCGCCCGCCTGCAGAATCGAGGGACCCTTCAGTCCCAGCGCCCGCAGTTGGTCCAAGAGCGCCCCTGCCTGCCCCTCCGTCGCGAACGTGCCGACGCACGCCGTCCCGAGTGGCGCCAGCACGCGGAGCACCTCCTGCGGCGTCGGTCCGCCCTTCGCGAGGGCGGCGTAGGAGTCGACAACAACAAGGTTGATGAGATTATCCGTATACGGCAGCCGCCCGCCCTCAAGCACGTTCGCCGACACGGCGCCATACATCCCCGCGGCCCGGATCGTCTCCCGCATGGTGTCGCAGAGTTCCCGATCCGCGCACAGCACGTGGACCACGAAGCGCCCCTGCTTCGCCAGCGCCAGCGCCAACTCAGCGTCCGTAGCGCCAACAACCGAAACGACGCCGCCCGACGCACCCCCAACACGCACCATCTGCGCAGCCGTTTCCAGCGCCGTCGGTCTCGGCGCCTCCGCAAGCACCGCGCCCTCAAACAGCCACGTGATCAGGAAACCGTACCGCCATCTGGATGGGTTCATAATTCCTCCATTGTGCATCTCATGCCGCCTCAACTTCGTTGGGACCTCTCACTCCGGAGTTGCCTGCTTCGCGATGTCCTCGGCCGACAGCGCTGCGCTGTACGCCTTGACTTCATCGATCAGGCCCTCGAAGTTGTCGGTGATCTCCGCCGGGCTGTTCGTTTCGTCGTAGCCGATCTCCATGCCCTGACCGCACTCGCCGGGGAGGTAGCCTTCTGTTTTCGCGGTGGCGGCGAGTTTGCCGTTGACGTACAGCTCGACGTGATCGCTCTTGACCACTCCGGCCAGGTGCACCCACGGGCCGACGACTTGCTCGGTTCCGACGGCGATGTAGGCTGGACCCGCTTGCGTCAGGTGAATGCCGAACTTGGCGACTCCGTCCATGACGTAGAGCGAGAACCCGCAGAACGCGCCGCCCTTGGCGACGACCACGCCGTTCTTGGCCTCGGACTTGACCCACGCCATGACGGTGAAGGGCACGTTGCCGAAGCGTGCTCCCGGTGGGTGGCCGAGCTCGACGTAGTTGCCTTTGGCGAACCGCAACGCGTGCCCGACCTTTCCCGCCGTCGGTTCGCAGCCTTTGATCTGGCCGTCGCTGCCGTGGCCCGTCACGTCCTTCGCGACCTTCGTGTCCTGATCGTCGAAGCGCCAGTGCGCCATCAGGTCATTCTCGCGCGAGAACACGGCGAGGGCGTGCCCAATCGCCTCCTGAACGGCCGGGTCCTTCTCTCCGGCGAGCAGCGCTTTCAACGGTTTCTCCGCACGGTCGTCTCCCAGCTTGGTGAACGCCTCCACCGAGGTTCGCCGGACGCCGGCGTCTGCGTCCTTCAGGGCGGCGAGGAGCGGCTCGACGGCAGCCGTGTCCTCCAGCTCCGCCAGCGCCTGCACAGCACGCAGCCGCACTCGCGGCTGAGGCTCCTTGAGCAGGGCGGCGAGGGGAACCGTCGCTTGTTCGGCGCCAGCGCCCTTGAGCAACCAGAGGAGGTGCGGTACGTCGGCGGAATCCTCCTTCAGTGCACCGACGACCGTGCCGACGATCCCCGGGTCGTGCAGTTCGCGGAGCGCCCACGCCGCCTGATCGCGCACGCAATACTCCGGGTCGCCCAGCGCTGCGAGCAACGCGGCAGCGGCCTTCGGGTCTTTGATCTCGCCCAGCGCGTAGGCGGCATACAGGCGGACGTTGGCCTCCTTGTCGCGGAGCGCTTCGAGCAAGGGCGTCACCGCGCGTCCGTCCTTCATGGCGCCCAGGGCTTTGGCGGCCTCTCTGCGCACCTCCTTCTCCGGGTCTTTGAGCGCTGCCACCAGTGCCGGGACGGCTGACTGGTCGGCGAGCTGGCCCAGCCTCGCGGCGGCGTTCTCCCGCACGGCAGGAACGCTCGACTGCAAGTCCCGAACGTACGCCTCCGCCGCCGGTTCGGCAGCGCAGACGCCCAGTGACGCGGCCCAGATCAGGAGGGAAATGACAACGGCAGTCTTCATGTCGAATGCACCTCGGGCCTTCTGTTCGCGCCGGCTGCCGGGCCCTCCTTCCCGCGAAAGGAACGGCGGCCCCCTCCGGGGTGATCGCCTGAGGGGTGCAGGCTGCTGACGGGCTCGATGACAGTGGTCGCTTGGACCTCAGATGGTCGGGAACTCCGGGTCTGGGCCGAATACTGCCCACACTCAAGGCCACTGGTTGCCCAGAGCTGCGCAGCGCTGAAGGCGCTGATCCATACCAGCCTGGCGGCAACGCCCCAGGGAACGGCGACCACACGATACATGCCGGCGCTGAAGGCGCGATTCCGTGCCTGGCTGTCCCGCGCACCGCGGCGGAGGCGGCACCCGGGACCGACTCCAGCCGCCCTCAAACACCAGTGTCGACATAGCGTGAACGCCAGCAAAGCGGTGGCCTATGCCTCTCCACTCAGTGGGGACGGCAACCGACGCGGTTCGAACAGCAACGGAAGTGAAAAGAGCCATGAGACGGGCTACCTCGGAGTGGCTACCGCCAATCAACGAGTACAAAGCGCACTGGACGGAGTACGGACCGGACAGGCAGGTTGCCGGCAAGACGCTGGCTGAGTTCGAAGGGCTGGCAGAGGCGGTCCTGGTGGCCCTCAAGGAATGTGAGGACTTGAGGCACCAAGCGGAGCTGGCTGCCGCCCGGCGCGACGCCGACGGGCAAGCTCTTTACGCCGCGATGAGGGCGTACAACGGCTACGTTCGCGCCATGGAAGGGCCGGGTTTGGAGCACGTCAGGACCGCCCCGCGTCTGGCCAAGCACCGCCGCTCGGCCGGCAACGCTCCACCCGCCTCGACACCGCCTACGACGGTCGGGTGAGAGGGCGCACTTGGGGAGGGGCAATCGATCCATGTCGCGGCGTGGAGGCGTCGGGCGTGGTCTGCGCCACCGCCTGTCCTGCGTCCTCCGGCAGTGCCCCGAACGACGGTAGCGGGGCAGGGACTCCGCGGCGGAAGCCACGTCGCCGGCGGGTACTCTTGTGGGACGGCCGGAGTGCAGGTGGAACATTTCCTCTGGGCGTGAAGTCAAAGTCGGCAGCCTGACCATCGAGGTGCTTGACTATGAGAACCAGAGGAACCCCCGTCCTGTTTGCCGTGACGTTGTGCGTGCTGGCGACCGCTGCCCTGGGGCAAGGCTACATCCTCGTCCCCCCGCCCGGCCCGTGGCCGCCCCCGCCGCCGCGACCCAGGCCGTTCCCCGTCCCGCCGCGCGACTACCTGCTGCGCGTGAAGAGCGAGAAGGTCAACGTCACCATCAAAGACAACGTGGCGGAGACGGCTGTTGAGCAGGTCTTCCACAACGACCTACCGCAGCGGGTCGAAGGGACCTACATGTTCCCACTGCCGGAAGAGGCGGCGATCTCCGGGTTCGCCATGTACGTCAACGGAAAGCGGCTGGAGGGCGAGGTGCTGGACCGGGACAAGGCGCGGGGCATTTATGAGGACATCGTCCGCAAGTTGAAGGACCCGGCGCTGCTGGAATACGTGGGGCGGAACGCGTTCCGGGCGAAGATCTTCCCCATCGAGCCCAACAGCGACCAGAAGGTCGAACTCAAGTACTCCGAGCCGCTGAAGGGCGAGAGCGGCACGTTCCGCTACACGCTGCCGCTGAAGGTGGACAACTGCCAGTCGCAGCCGTACGACGAACTCGCCGTCTCGGTCAAGCTCGCGTCGAAGGTGCCATTGAAGGGGGTCTACTCGCCGACCCACGAGGTGGACGTGAAGCGGGACGGCGACCGGAACGCTGCGGTCAGCTTCGAAGCGAACAAAGCCGTGCCCGACAAGGACTTCGTGCTCTACTACAACCTGTCGGAGAAGGACTTCGGGCTGAGCCTGGTGACCCACCGCGAGGCGGGCGAGGAGGGGTTCTTCATGATGCTGTTGGCGCCGAAGCAGGAGCTGCAGCAGAAGGAGATCGCCGGCAAAGAGATCGTCTTCGTGTGCGACACCTCGGGCAGCATGGCCGGCGATGACAAGATCGACCAGGCGAAGAGCGCCCTGCGATTCTGCCTGAAGAACCTCAACAGCGACGACCGCTTTGCCCTGGTCACCTTCAGCACCGAAGTGCGCACGTTCCGGGAGGAGTTGGTCACGGCCAACAAGCAGAATGTGGAGGCGGCGCTGGCGTTCGTCGACAAGATCAAGGCGCGCGGCGGCACTGACATCGACTCGGCGCTGCAGGCGGCGCTGAAGATGATGGAGGGTAAGGAGCAGTCGGCGATGGTTGCCTTCCTGACCGACGGGCTGCCGACGGTCGGCGAGACAGACCTCGCGAAGATCCTCGAGAACGCCGAGAAGGCGAACAAGGCCAAGCGCGCCCGGGTGTTCGCATTCGGCGTCGGGTTCGATGTCAACACCCACCTGCTGGACACATTGTCCGGCGACAACGGCGGCGCCTCGCAGTACGTCAAGCCGAAGGAAGATCTGGAGGTGAAGCTGTCCGCGTTCTACGAGAAGATCGCCTATCCGGTGATGGCGGATCTGGAGGTTGACTTCGGAAAGGTGCGCACGTACGACGTCTATCCCAAGCGACTGCCCGACCTGTTCAAGGGCTCGCAACTCACTGTCTTCGGCCGCTATGACGGCACCGCTGACGCCGCCGTCACGCTCACGGGCGCCGTCGGCGGGAAGAAGCAGAAGTTCACCTATGACGCCGGGTTCCCCAAGTCGGAACGCAACGACTGTCTGCCACGACTTTGGGCGACGCGCAAAGTCGGCTACCTGTTGGACGCCATCCGGCTGAAGGGCGACGACAAGGAACTGCGCGACGAGATCGTGAAGCTGGCGCTGGAGTACGGGATCGTCACGCCGTACACGTCATTCCTCGTGCAGGAAGACGCCGAGCGGCTCGCGCAGCGGCCGCAGTTCCGGCAGCCTCGGGATTTCCAGCCCATGCTGGCAGCACCCGTGGCCGCGACCGGGCCGGGGAGAGCTGGCGGCGGCTTTGGCGGCGGCGGACTCGGCGCGGCGGACTTGGCGCTGGCGAAGGAAGGCGAGGGTGCTGTCCAAGTTGCGCAGTCGGTCGCGCGGCTGAAGCATTCCAGCGTGGCCGACGAACTGGTGTCGCGCTCCCGCGAGACGCGCCGAGTGGGTGAGAAGCTGTTCTACCTGACCGACGGCGTCTGGATCGACGGCCTGTACGCGGCAGACAAGCAGACGCTGAAGGTGAAGTACCTCAGCGACGCCTACTTCGCGTTGGCGGGCGCGAACGCGGAACTGGCGAAGTGCCTTGCTCTCGGCGACCGAGTGATCGTGTGCTGGAAGGACAGATGTGTGGAAGTCGGCCCCGAGGGGAAGGAGAGCCTCTCGCCGGAAGAGCTGAAGGCGTTCGCTGCCAGCGCAAAACATGCCGCGGCCCCCGCCGCCCACGCGCCCGTCGCCCGCGCCATCGAGGCCGTTCCGCAGCGCGCGAAGGTCGCCCTTGCCGCCGTGCCTGCGGGCCTGCTTGGGCTGGGTGGCTTGCTGTGGAGAGTGCTTCACGTCGGGTGACCCGCCGGCGGCTGCAAGGGCAATCGCCCGGGAACCAGTCGGCGAGGACGGGGCGACCCGCGCTCCGTCTGGCCTCCTCGCCCTCGCTGGCTGCTGGAACCATCCCGTGCGTTCCCTGTCCTACCGAGGTGCTGTATAATCCTGCTCTGGGGCACTTGGGCGCCCCGGCAGACGACGCAACGAAGGAGTTTTTCAGTGGAGAGCACTCGACCCGTGAACCGACGACAATTCCTGACGGACGCCGGCAAGGTGGCCGCTGTAGCAAGTGTGGGCTTGACCGCCGCTTCCGCCAAGCGCGTGCTCGGAGCCAATGAGCGAATGCGCGTCGGCGTGATCGGGCCCGGCCTGCGCGGGTTCAATGTGCTTATCCGCGGGGGGCTGCAGCGGATCGACAACGTGGATCTCGTGGCCGTCGCCGACATCTACGAGGGCTGGCGGGAGCGCGGCATCGAGGCGGCGCAACTCACCTATGAGAAGGCCAAAGGCTACGACCACTACAAGAAGCTCCTGGACGCCAAGGATAAGGACAAGCTCGACGCTGTCGTCATCGCCACGCCGGAGCACTCGCACTGCCGGATGGTGCTGGACGCGCTCGACGCTGGCTTCGATGTGTACTGCGAGAAGCCGATGACGCACACCGTCGAGGAAGCCAAGCAGGTTGTTGCCGCCAACAAGAAGGCCAACCGGATTATCCAGGTTGGGACGCAGCGACGGAGCATCGACGTCTACCAGCAGGCAGCCAAGATCGCCCAGGCCGGGCAGATCGGGAAGATCACCCAGGTGCGAGCCTTCTGGTATCGCAACTCCAAGAACGACTCCCCGCAGTGGCGGTACTACATTCCCGAAGAAGCCTCGGAGAAGAACCTCAACTGGAAGGAATTCCTCGGCACGGCTCCCGATAGACCCTTCGACCTGAAGCGATACTTCCAGTGGCGCTGCTATTGGGACTACTCGATGGGCATCGCCAGTGACTTGATGATCCACCAAGTGGACGCGACCAACATGGTGCTCGGGTCTACGGCGCCCAAGTCGGTGTTCGCCATGGGCAGTACGCTCCGGTGGACCAAGGACCTCGACCCCGACCGGGAGACCCCGGACACGTGGAACACCCTCATCGACTACGGCAGCTTCCAGTTCAACTACAGCTCGTGCTTCAGCAACGAGCACTACGAGCTTGGGGAGCAGTTCCTGGGGACGGACGGGACCATCGAGATCGAGAAGGAAGGCGCCACCCTCCGCGTCTTCCCCGAAGCCGAGAAGATCCGTTCAATAGCGGAGGTGCCCGAACTCGAAGTCCGGTCCAAGGACCCCAATGGCGCCAAGTCGCACCTGGAGAACTTCCTCGGCTGCTGCCGGACGCGCAAGCGCCCCAATTGCACCGAGGTGGACGGTTACTATGGCGTCATCGCGGCGCACATGGCCGTGCGGTCATTCTTCGAGGGTAAGCGAGTTACCTGGGACGCGGAGAACGAGGTCGAGGTGGTCTGATCCGACGGCGCACAGCGCCGGCCACCACTCGACAACACGTCCTGTGTGTTCCTGAGAGCCCGCCGTGGCGACTGCCGCGGCGGGCTCGTCGTTTGTTGGTCGCGTCGGCCAGGTTCGGCCCCGTTACGCGCGCTCGTCAACAGTGTGCGTGCACATCCGTCTCCGAGTCCTCGATCACCCCCCGTCACCGTGCCCCCACGGATAGCGTCAGCGGGTCGGGTCCACACTTCATCTGGAGGCGGACGACGGGGCCGCGGTGTTTGCAGCGGATTTCTCCCGTATCTCTGCGCCGTGACCTTGCGCACAACCGTGAATCGTGATATCATTTCCCGAGAATTATCAGACTTTCCCGGAATTTCCCGTAATATCCGTGCAACCGACCGCCATGAGCGCCTCTGCCGCCAACTATGTTCAGCGAGTCGATGCCAAGTGGAGGCTTCCCGTTCCACTGAAGTTCCGCTCGACGTTTGCGCCGGAGTTCCAGATGTTCCTGGATCATGATAACTACTTGGCGCTCGTGTCGTTGCAGCGGTGGCAGGAACTCGTTGAGTACATGGACTCCCAGCGCAAGCTGAACCCGGACGACGACGACCTCCAGGATGCCGTGGACCGCACGTACAACTTCTCGGAAGAGGTCTCGGTGGATGGCAGCGGTCGGTTCGTGATCCCGTCGCGGTTGCGCCCGGAGTGCGACCTGCAACCCGAGACTGAAGCCGTCTTTGTCGGCCGCGCCGACCGCGTTACGCTCGTGTCATTGGCGAGCTTCGAGCAGGCCTTCGAGCCGAAACTGAGGTCAGAGGACGCTCGGGCCGCCCAGAAGCGCCTCCTGCGGGGCGTTTGATCGCCCTTTGACTCCCATGATTCAGCGCCGCCTGCATCCACCGGCTTTGGTGGAGGAGGTCTTGGACTTCCTTCGCGCTCGCGACTTGCGCGACGGCGTCGTGTGTGACTTGACCCTTGGTACAGCCGGCCATACACTGGCCCTGCTGCGAGCGAACCCGCACCTGCGGGTCGTTGGTTTCGACCGCGACGAGGAGTCGCTCCGAGTCGCGCAGGACCGGCTAACGGCTGAAGGCGTGTCGGCTCGATGTCGGTTCGTGCACGCGGACTACCGGTACTTTGGCGCGCACCTTGATAACTCAGAAGCTTCATGCGTCGGGGGAGTGCTTCTCGACGCAGGTTGTAGTCTCTGGCAACTCGACGATGCCCAGCGCGGGATGAGCTTCCGCGGCGAGGGTCCGTTGGACATGCGGTTCAGCACGTCCCAGGAGGGCTGCACCGCTGCTCAGCTCGTGAACGACTCCTCGGAGGAGAGGCTGGCCGAGTTGCTGAGACAGTATGGAGAGGAATCGTCTCGGGCCCGGATCACTGCTCGTGGCCTTTGTCGCAGCCGTCGCCGCAGTCCCATTCGAACTTCACAGGAACTCGTCGCCGCAATCAATGCAGCCACCACCGGCCCGTCCCGTCGCAGCAACGAGGCCGCCGTGACCCGGACGTTCGCTGCGCTTCGTAGCGCCGTCAACGAGGAGCTACCAGCCCTCGAAGGCGGTCTGCGCGAAGCGGCGCGAATGCTCGCGCCAGGCGGCCGGCTTGTAGTACTCACCTACCACTCTGGGGAAGACACCATCGCGAAGGCCGTCCTCGCGGAACTGTCCGGCCCCGGTCCGGGCCCTTTTTCCTCCTCTCCTGCACGGCAACCTGTGGTCCGGTTGGTGGCCAAGAAACCGGTTGTTCCCACCCGGAGGGAGACCTTGGCCAACCCGCGGGCGCGAGCCGCCAAGCTGCGGTGTGCCGAGAAGCTGCCCCCTGCAGAAGCTCCTGAGTAATCATGTTCGGGCCGTCGCCCGTAGCCCCCCATCCAGAGAGGAGAGATTGCCTTGGCCGCTGATCCGCTGTTGACCCACGAGTCTCTGCTGCGCGTGCCGTCGGCGCCCGCCGCGGGGTACCGCGCCCTCTCGTGGACGTGGGGTGCCATCGCCAAAGGGGTGTTCCTCTTTGCGCTGGGGATGACGCAGGTCTGGCTGTACGCGTGGTCCAAGACCGAGCAGGAACGGCTCGACAAGCTGAACACGAACGTGCAACGCGTACGCGCGCAGGCCCACAGCAAGGCCTACCGATATGCCCGTTTAGTGGACAGGTTCCAGGTGCAGCCTGCCGAGGCCGAGACCTTCCAGCGACTCACTCCGGAGTTGGTGGACCGCGTGCACCTTCCCGCCTCAACGGCGACCGTGGCAGCTTCCTGTCCGGTTGGAGCTAAGAACGCCGGGAACGCCAGGGGGGATTCCCCCGGAGGGGCGAACGTGTGGCGTTCGGTGGAGTACGTGCTCCGCGGGCACACTGCCGCCGCGGAGCAGAGATCGCCCGTTCGTGCGACCTCCGCTCGGGCCGCCGTGCCGGCGTTCGGCGACAGGTGCTTGCGCGAATGGCGAGCGGCGGGGAAAATCTGTCCGCGAGGGAGACCTGATCCTTGGGCGTTCAACCGGTAACGCAGCGTCGAACTGCAGTCATCCCGTGGCTGTTCTTCTTCTGCCTGCTTGGGTTCGCAGGCAAGGTCGGCAACCTGCAGTTGGCGGGGGAAGAAGCACACTGGACGCGAGACACGCTCAAGCCCAGGCGCCTTCGGGAGGAAGTCGTACCCGCCCGCCGAGGCACGCTGTATGCCCGCAACGGCACGCCGGTGGTGGTCACTGTCGACCGGAAGGCGGTTACCGCCAATCCGCAAGTGGGGCGCGACAGCGCAGCCGTGGCGCACGAGCTCGCCGGGCTGCTGGGAGAGCCGGAGCTGCTCCTCAGAGCGCGGCTTGCGAAGAGGCGACAGGCGGATGGAAGCCCGAACTTCTACGTCAAGCTGTGTGGCAAGGTGCCCCTCTCGGCCGAGGAGCGGTTGCTCCCCAGGACGCACAGGTACCCGCTGCAGAACGACGAGTGCGCGCAGTTCCCCGGCGTCTACCTCAGCACGTGGCATGAGCGCCGGTACCCCCTCGGCTCCTTCGCCTCGCAGCTCCTGGGACGGATTCAGGACGACGGGGTACCGACCGGCGGCATTGAGCGGTTCTACCAGGACCGTTTGGCCGGGCGCGATGCTCAGCGTACGTACGAAGTAGACGCCAACGGCCACGCGGTGCCAAACGGGTACGCGCGCGAGGTAGCGGCCAAGCAGGGGCAGAGCTTGGTGCTCACTCTGGACGAAAACCTCCAGACCGCTGCGGAGACTGCGCTGGCTCAGTGCCTGGAGCAGTTCAGCCCTGAGTTTGCTTGTGCGCTGGTGCTGCACCCGCCGACGGGGCAAGTGCTGGCATGGGCCTGCGCGCCTTCGTTCGACCCGAACCACGTGCGCCCCGAGGACATCGCGTCCATGAACAACCGGCCCGTCACGTATGTGTTCGAGCCCGGTTCGACCTTGAAGCCGGTGGTGGCCGGGATCATTGCGGAGAACACGACCGACTGGCAGTCCAAGCGGTACGACTGCACTGGGGTCATGCAACTGGGCAATCGCCAGAAGCACTGCTGGATCCTGTCCGAGAAGGGCCACGGCCACGGGCCGCAGGGCCTGTCAGACGGCATCTGCAACTCCTGCAACATCGCGATGATGCAGTTTGGGCTGCGGCTGGACGCCCGGGTGTTGTATGCGGGCTTCGCGCAGTTCGGGCTCACGAAGCCCACCGGCTGCGACGTGCCATACGAACGCAGCGGGATGCTGGCGCCCTACGACACATGGAGTCTGCAACGGCACGCCGATGTCAGCTATGGCCAGGGCATCGCCATCACCCCGCTGCAATTGGCGACCGCCATCTCGGCAATCGCCAATGGCGGGAAGCTCATGCGGCCGTATGTGGTGTCCGAAGCGATCGATGAGTCCGGCCGCCGGCACCCGATCGGCAGACCATGTGTTGTCCGGCAAGCGCTCTCGAAGACGACCGCCTCCCAAGTCACCGACATGATGGTGCGGGTGATTGACGAAGGCACCGGCAAGAGCGTCGCCCTCCCCAACGTCCGCGTCGCCGGAAAGACGGGGTCGGCCCAGAAGGCGGTCAATGGGCACTACCCCGCCGGCCACTACATCTGCACGTTCACCGGCTTTGCGCCCGCTGAGGCGCCGCGCGCCTGCGTCTTGGTGATGGTCGTGGAACCGAAGGGCGCCCATTGGGGTTCGGAGGTTTGCGGGTCTACCTTCAAAGCGATCATGCAGGAAGCACTGCTGCACACGGAGATCCGCCCCGTTCTCACTGCGGGCAGACCGCGCGGGCCGAGGATCTAAGATGAGGACCTGACGACAGTGCGCACGCTACCCGAGCTTCTTCAGGACGTCGCAATCGCACGGACCACCGGCGAGGCCGCGAGACCGGTCGAGGGTCTCGCCTACGACTCGCGAACCGTCAAGCCGGGCGACCTCTTCGTCTGCATCAAGGGGTTCGCGACTGACGGGCACCGCTTCGTCGGCGAGGCGCTCGCCCGGGGCGCGACAGCGATCGTCTGCCAGGTGGACAACACGGTCCTGCTCCCGAGCCTCGGCGCTGCGGCCCTGGTAGAGGTCGCGGATTCGCGAGTGGCGCTGGCCGAACTGAGTTGCGAGTTCTTCGACCACCCCTCCCGCGAGTTGAGGGTATTCGCCGTGACGGGTACCAACGGCAAGACCACCACGGCCACGATGGTCGCGCGGGTCTTCGAGTCGGCCGGGATCCCCTCGGCCAGCCTCGGGACCTTGGGGATTCGGGTTGGGGAGCGAACACGCGCCTTGAGTCGCACCACCCCGGAGGCACCGGACCTTCAGGCTGCGCTCAGAGGATTGGTCGACGATGGGATCCGCGCTGTGTGTATGGAGGTGTCTTCGCACGCCCTCTCCCTTCACCGAGTCCACGGCTGCGCCTTCGATGCCGCGGTGTTCACAAACCTGACCCGGGACCACCTCGACTTCCACTCGACCCTCGAGAACTACTTTGCCGCCAAAGCTGTTCTGTTCACCGATTACGCAGAGGTAGCAGGACGGCTCAAAGCCTTCGTTGCCGTGATCAACGCCGACGATGCCGCGGGTCGGAGACTTGTTGACCTCTGCCCCAGCCCGACGCTCACCTACGGGATCGAGACCGACGCAAACCTGCGCGCCGAAGGGCTGGCCATCCGGCGGGACGGGGCGGCCTACGTCGCTCAGTTCGACGACATCCACCTGCCTGTGCACCTCCCGATGACAGGACGCTTCAACGTCTACAATTCGCTGGCTGCGGCAGGCGTCGGCATCGTCTCCGGGCTGGATCCGGTGGCGATCAGGCAAGGGTTGGAGAGTGTGCATCCCCCCGCCGGCAGGCTGGAGATGATCGAGGAAGGACAGCCCTTTGCCGTGGCGGTCGATTACGCACACACCCCGGACGGGCTCCGGAATGCCATCTCCACTGTGCGCGAGATCGCCGACGGGCGGGTGATCTCGGTCTTCGGGTGCGGCGGCGACCGAGACCGCACCAAGCGGCCGCAGATGGGCGGCCTCGCCGCGAGCCTGAGCGATCTGTGCATTGTCACCTCGGACAACCCCCGGACCGAGGACCCCGAAGCCATCGTCGGCGACATCCTGGAGGGGATTGAGGACACCGGCGGCTGTGAGGTTATCCTCGATCGCCAGACTGCCATCGAACGCTCCTTGGCTCTGGCCGAGCCAGGCGACTTCGTTCTAATCGCGGGGAAGGGTCACGAAACGTACCAAATCTTCCAGGATCGCACGATTCACTTCGACGACCGCGAGGTTGTCCGGGCTGCATTGAGGGGGCGACTCGGTGCTTGAGTGGTCAGCGGCCGAGATGTGTGCCGACCTGAAGGGGACCCTCCTGGGCGGTCTCCCCACCGCTCGCTTGACCGGGGTCTCGACCGACACCCGCTCGATCGCGCCCGGGTGTCTGTTCTTCGCGTTGCAGGGGGAGCGGTTCGACGGGCATCACTTCTGCCGCGAGGCGCTCGAGGCGGGTGCTGGCGGGGTGGTGGTGAATCGCTCCGACCTCGACCTCCCGCAAGGGGGCGTTGTTGTCTGCGTCGACGACCCGTTGTTGGCACTGGGGCGCCTCGCCGCTGCACACCGGAACCGGTTCGACGTGCCCGTTATTGCCGTCACCGGCAGCGTTGGCAAGTCGACAGTCAAGGCGTGGATCGCGACGATCCTTGAGCAATCTCGCCGCACGCTGGGCGCCAGGGAGAGCTACAACAACGAGATTGGGTTGCCGCTCACGCTGCTGGAGCTGACCGCCGACACCGAGGTGGTGGTGCTCGAGATGGCCATGCGCGGGCTCGGCCAGATCAAGTACTTGTGCGACTTGGCGCGGCCGCAGATCGGCGTGATCACCAACGTCGGCGTCTCTCATTTGGAGTTGCTGGGCAGCGTCGCGAACATCGCCAAAGCGAAGGGCGAGCTGTTTGAGGCGCTCCCGCCGGAGGGCGTCGCCGTTGCAGACTCGGCCGGGCCGCACTACGGCGACCTGTGCGCGCGAGCCACCTGCCGCTGCCTTAGCTGTGGGCTTGGCGAAAGAGCAGCCGTCCGCGGAGACAACCTACGGCCCGGCGCTGACGGAACCACTCAGTTCGACCTCTGCCACGAGGGCGACCACGTGAGGGTCACCCTCAACGCACCCGGCCGCCACAACGTGGAGAACGCCCTGACGGCCGCGGCTGCTTGTCTCGCCGTGGGTGTCCCACTCACTGAGGTCGCAGCAGGCCTCGCCTGCGTGACTCCGCCGAAGATGCGGCTGCAGCCTCTGCGCAGCCTCCGCGGCACTGTCGTGCTCTCCGACTGCTACAACTCCGCCCCCGTTTCAGCCCAAGCCGCCGTAGGGGTGGCTCGCGACTGGCAGATCGGGGGGAGACGACTCGCCGTGTTGGGAGACATGAAGGAACTGGGCCCCGAGAGCGCCGCTCTGCACCGACAGCTCGGCCGGTCGCTGCCCGCGGCAGGCTTCGCGTGGGTCTTCGCCGTCGGCGACTATGCAGACGACCTGATCGAGGGGGCAGTCGTCGCCGGGATGAGTGCCAAACAGGCAATCTCGTGCGAGGACAACCAGCAGATCGCCCAGCGGCTCGGCGCTGAAGTCCGGCCCGACGACCTGGTCTTGGTCAAGGGCTCGCGCGCCATGCAGTTGGAGCAGGTCGTGGAGGCGCTCTGCAATGCGTGAGTGCCTCGTTGCCGCCGCCCTCGCGGCCGGGATTGTGTTGGCCGCCACGGGTCCCTTCGCCCGGTGGCTTCGAGCCGGGCGGCTACGGCGGGAGGTGCGCATTGACACTCCGGAGTCCCACCAGGCGAAACAAGGAACGCCCTCGATGGGAGGGGTCGTGCTGACGTTGGCGGTCGCGGCGGCTTGCCTGGCCGCCAGCCCCACGGTGTCGTGTCTGGTGCTGACCCTTGCCACGGTGGCCTTCGCCGGTCTCGGCTTCCTCGACGACTTTGTCAAAGCGACCGCCCGCCCCGGGTTCGGGATCAAGGCGCGCCACAAGTTCTCCGTTCAGGTGGGGCTTTCGGGGGGGGCTGTCTACGCCGTGGCGTGGGCGTTCGAGTTGCCGCCGGCGCTGCATTGGCCGCCGACGTTCGCTGCGGTGCCACTGGGCTGGGCGTTCGTTCCTGCCGCGGTGTTCTTCGTGGTGGCCGTAACGAACGCCACCAACATTGTGGATGGATTGGATGGTCTGGCTGCTGGCGTGCTGTTTCTGTGCTTCGGCGCCCTGACCGTGATCTCAGCCGTTGAGGGACTCACCCCGGTGGCGGCATTCAGTGGCGCCGCGGCTGGCGCTTGTCTGGCATTTCTGTGGTTCAACCGGCATCCGGCCCGGATCTGGATGGGCGACACCGGCTCGATGGCATTGGGCGCCGGCCTGGCGTTGACCGCGTTGGCCAGCGGCAAAGAGCTGCTGCTGCCGCTGCTCGCCCTCGTGCTGGTGGTCGACGGCGTCTCCGTGATCCTCCAAGTGCTCGCGTTCAAGACAACCGGGAAGCGCCTCTTCCGAATTGCTCCCATCCATCACGCCCTCGAATTGAGAGGCTGGCCTGAAACCCGAGTCGTGACTGCCGCCTGGCTCCTGACAGGAGTCGGCGCTTTGGGCAGTGCGGCAGTCTGGCTTTCCGGCAGGTAGAGAGACGACAGTGCCAACCACACCGACACGTGATAGCTCCTTCGCCGAAGCACTTGCCGGCAAGCAGGTGGCTGTCGTCGGCCTGCAACGCAGCGGCTTGGCGCTGGCCCGGGAACTGGCCCGCCGCGGTGCTGTCGTCGTGGGGACGGATGAGAAGTCGTGCGCTGAGCTGCCCGCAGCCGTCGACGAGTTCGCGCGGCTGGGAGCGACTGTCCACTGCGGCGAGGACGCCTACCAGGGGCTTTGCGAGTGCGACCTGATCGTCGTCAGCCCGGGCGTCCCAATCGACAAGCCTGCGCTGGCCGAGGCGCGCCGGCAGCAGATCCCCGTCCTCGGCGAAGTCGAGTTCGCCTCTCGTCTGACTCCGAACGAGATCGTCGCAGTCACCGGCACCAAGGGGAAGACCACGACCGTCTCGCTGCTCGGCGCGATGCTCTCGGCGGCGGGAATCGCCAACCGCGTCTGCGGCAACATCGGGCAGCCGTTGGTCGGCGAGGTGGCCGCCGCCGCCCCTGCCGAGGTGCTGGTGGTTGAGGTCAGTAGTTTCCAGCTTGAGTCGACCGCGCTTTTTCGCCCGCGGCACGCGGCGATCCTCAACGTAGCCAGCGATCACCAGGACCGCCATGCCTCGTTTGAGGAGTACGTAGGGGCAAAGCTCAAGCTGCTGCACAACCAGACGGCAGAGGACCGCTGCTACCTCTCCTGCGACTACCCCGAGCTGCGGCAGGCCGGGGAGGGCGCCGTCGCTCCCGTGACGTGGCTCAGCGTCGGGCGGCCGCTCGACGCCGGTGCTTGGGTGAGCAGTGCCGACGAGCTTTGCTGCCAACTGCCTCAGTGGGAAGGAGTCCTGTGCAGAACGGAGGACCTGAAGCTGCTCGGGCGGCACAACGCCGGCAACGCGCTGTTTGCCGCTGCAGTTGCGTTCGCGCACGGCGCCTCTGTGGACCAGGTGCGCTCGGTGTTGACTTCCTTTGCGGGCGTTCTCCATCGGCTTGAGCGCGTCGCTGACGTCGACGGGGTAACCTTCTGGAATGACACGATGGCGACGACGCCCTTCGCCGCCAAAGCGGCGCTGGAAGCAATGCGCGGCCCGACGGTGATTATAGTCGGCGGGCGCGCCAAGACGGACGACTTCGCTCCGTTGATCGACGCGCTCTCTCGGCTGGCAAAGGCAACGGTGTGCCTTGGCGAGAGCGGGCCGGCCCTCGCCGCGCTGGCCCGTTCGGCAGGAGTGCCCCGGGTCGAGCAGGCTTCGTCGCTGTCTGCCGCTGTGGGCGCGGCCTTTGCCGCTGCGTCGGCCGGAGACAACGTTCTGCTGTCGCCGGCATGCGCCAGCTTCGACATGTTCCGAGATTACGCAGACCGGGGCGAGCAGTTCCGGCAGTGCGTCGCAGCGCTACGAGGTAACTGAACATGCTGCAGCTTTTCCGACGCTGTTCCCGCCCCCCGTTCGATCCGCTCCTGTTCACGCTTACCTGTGTGGTGACGCTGGCGGGGATCCCCCTCCTCTACAGCGCCAGCTACGCGGAGGGGCTCGCGCTCCACGATGACCCGCAGTATTTCGTGCTCCGGCAGGCGGCCTTCGCCCTCGTCGGCTTCGCCGGCCTGGTGGCCGCTGCCAAGGTGGACCTGGCCTGGCTGCGGAAGAGGAGCCGCTTCTTCCTGGGGGCAACCGTGGCGCTGCTGTTTGTGTGTTTGTCGCATGGCGCGCTCAACGGAGCGCGCAGGTGGATTTCGGTGGGGGGCTTCACGGTACAGCCGTCGGAGTTCGCGAAGCTGGCGCTCATCATCTACCTTGCCAGCTACCTCGCGAAGGCTCGTGAGTGGATCCAGGAAGGCTGGACGCCTGTCGTTCACGTCGCGCTGGTGACAGGAGGCGTCGCCCTGCTGCTGTTGCTCCAGCCCCACCTGAGCGCGTTGCTGCTGGTGGTGGGTGTCGCTACAGTCATGGTCGTGCTTGCCGGGCTGCCGGGGGACCGCGTGCTCAGCCTCGGGTGTGTACTGCTGATCGCCGGAGTGCCTCTCTTCCAGATTGCGCCGCGCGAACAGCAGAATCGCGTCAAGGTCTGGTTGGGGCTGATCCAGAGCGAAGAGGACGCGTACCACCAGAAGCAGTCACTGCTTGCCATCGAGCGCGGTGGCGCGCTGGGAGTCGGCTTCTGCGAGGGGCGCCAGAAGCTCCGCTACCTGCCCGCCTCTCACAATGACTTCATCTTCTCCTGCATCGCGGAGGAGTTTGGGTTTCTGGGCGTGGTGGTGGTTCTGTCGCTTTTCTCGGCGCTGGTCATCCGGTGCTATGACATCGCCCATATGTGCGGCAGTCAGTTCGGGAGCCTGCTGTGCACGGGCGTGGCAACATTGCTGGGGCTGGAGTTGGTCGGGCACGTTGGGGTGGCCACGGGGCTGCTGCCGCCGACGGGCGTAACGCTGCCGCTGGTGAGCGCGGGCGGCTCTGCGTTCATTTGCGTGCTCTTCGGCATCGGTCTGGTGCTGAATGTGTCGCGGGGTGTGTCTCCGGAAGTCGAGGCGATGGACGATGGATTTGGTTTTGACGGGAGGGGGGACGGGAGGACACATCTGCCCGCTCCTCGGCCTCGCCGATACGGCGCGGTCGCTTGACCCGTCAACGCAGGTAACCTTCATTGGCGAAGCCAGCGGGCTTGAGAACCGTCTCGTGCCAGCCGCCGGGTACCCCTTGCGGGCACTCAAGGGACGCCCGCTGCCTCGGCGGTTTTCGCCGGCCTCGATCCGGGCATTGCTCACTTTGGCCGCAGCGGTGCCCCGGGCCACAGCGCTGCTTCGCGACCTGGCTCCCAGCGCTGTGATCGGTACGGGCGGCTACGCCAGCGCCTGTGTGCTGTACGCGGCTGCGCGGTTGCGCCTGCCGACTCTGCTCATCGAGCTGAACGCGGTGCCGGGACGGACCACCCGGGCGCTGGCGCGGCGCGTGACACGCGTGTGCACGCAGTTCGAGGAGACGGCCACGCACCTGCCCGGCGGGCGCTGTGAGCTGACCGGCAGCCCCGTCAGAGCGCCGTTCCTTACGGTAAGTCGGGAGACTGCGCGCGCTCAGTTGGCCGTCGGCCCCGAGGACTTCTGCGTGTTGGTCTTCGGCGGCAGCCAGGCGGCGCGGACCCTCAACCTTGCGGTCGAGCAGGTGCTGCCGTTGCTGGCGGCGGCCGGGCGCCCGCTCTGTGTGCGCCATTTGTGCGGCGAGACCTTCCTGCCGACCGCCGAAGGACTGGCAGCGCAGTACGCGGGACACCCGTCGCTGGCGTATCGCCCCGAAGCCTATCGGGACGACCTCTGGACGCTGCTGTCGGCGGCGGACGTGGTGGTCTGCCGGGCCGGTGGCTCGTCGCTCTCTGAGCTCTCCGTGGTGGGCGTGCCGGCAATTCTGGTGCCGTACCCGTTCGCGACAGACGACCACCAAGCTCGGAACGCTGCGAGCTTCCGGGATCGCGGCGCGGCAGTGGTTGTGCCGGATCGCGAACTGTCCGGCACGCGGCTGGTGCAGGAACTAACCGCCCTGCTCGACGACCCGCAGCGAGGTGAGACCATGCGTCGGCAGGCACTGAGCGCTGGCTTCCCGGAGGCGGCGGAGCACCTGCTGTCCTTGGTGCTGGCGCTTACTTGAAGGCGCCCCTGAATACGATGTAGAATAGTGGCGGTCGCAGCCAGAACAAACCTGGTGGCCGCAGCAGCGCTGGAACGGACAAACGCACTTCTCGGCGACGCGGGGAAGCGGAGGACCGGCGGACTCAGTCGTTGTCAAGCGTTCGTAACGAGGAGCGTACCAACCTACATGCAGACCGAGCGGCCATACCTTTCGACAATTCGGCAATTCCACTTCATCGGGATCGGTGGCATCGGGATGAGTGGCATCGCCCATTTGCTGCTGGAGTTGGACTACCGGGTCAGCGGGTCGGACATCAAGGCGTCTCCGCTCACGCGTCGCCTCAGCGGGTTGGGCGCGGTTGTCCATGAGGGGCACGAAGCCAGTCACCTCGATGGCGCGGAAGCGGTAGTTGTCTCCTCGGCAGTTCCAGAGACCAACCCGGAGTTGCGCCACGCTCGCGAGACCGGCTTGCCCGTCATCCACCGCTCGCAGATGCTGGCCGAGCTGATGGACCGCCAGCGCGGGATTGCCATCGCCGGCACTCACGGCAAGAGCACCACCACCTCCATGATCGGCGTAGTCTTCCAGCGGCACGGCGCCGACCCAACGGTCGTGGTCGGTGGCGAGCTGAACGACCTCGGCGGCAACGCGAGGCTCGGGCGCGGCGAGTACTTCATCGCCGAGGCCGATGAGTCGGACGGCTCTTTCCTCAACCTCCACCCCCAGGTGGCCGTGGTCACAAACATCGAAGCGGAGCACCTTGACCACTATGCGTCTGAGGCCGAGGTGGTCGCTACCTTCGAGCGGTTCCTCCGCGCCCTCCCGGCGGACGGCACTGCCGTCATCTGCGGCGACTGCCCAAACGCGCTGCAGGCCTCGGAGTTCATGGCAACGCGTCGCCTGACGTACGGGTTCGGCGACACCTGCGACCTCACCGCGGCCGATGTTCGGCCGGACGGCTACCAAAGCCGGTTCACCGCCTTCCGCCACGGAGTGGAGCTGGGTCAGCTCACGTTGGGCGTCCCGGGTCGGCAGAATGTACTCAATTCATTGGCGCCCGTGGCGACGGCGCTGGAGGCAGGCATTCCCTTTGAGACGGTGAGCGGCGCGCTGGCGGACTTCCACGGAATCGGGCGACGGTTCGAGAAGGTTGCGGAGACCGCCGGGATCCTCCTCATCGACGACTACGCGCACCACCCCACGGAAGTGCGCGCCACCCTTCGAGCTGCGCGGGACGGGTTCCCCGACAGGCGCATTGTCTGCGTCTTCCAGCCACACCGGTACTCGCGCACGCAGTTCCTGGGTGCGCAGTTCGGGACTGCGTTCACCGACGCGGGATTGGTATTTGTAACTGACGTATACGCCGCCGGTGAACCACCGCTGGAGGGCGTCTCCGGCGAGCTCATCGTGGACGCGGTCCGACAGCAGGACCCGAGCCGGTGCGTGCGGTACCTCCCGGATCGCAAGGAAGTGCCGGGGGCGCTGAAGCAAGTCGCGCTGCCGGGCGACCTCGTTCTCACCCTTGGCGCCGGGAACATCCGGGAAAGCGGCGTGGAGTTTGCGCAGAGCTTGGGCGCTCCCGTCGTCGCCAGCCCTCCGCCGTCCTGAGCTACTCTCGGCCGCGCCTTGAGCAGCGGCCAGTTCACAGCACCCAACACAGCCTCCAACGCAGCAGGAAACGAACCATGAACAAGGGCGCCCCCCAGTCGGGTTGCGGTTTGCCGCCCGGCGAGTATGAAAGTCGCCAGGCGGAGCGACAAGTCGGCCGGTTCTGCCTCCGGGTGGCATTGGTCGGCCTGCTCTGCGGCCTGTACGCCGCCCAACCAGTGCTGGTGCGCCGCCTTCGGATCGAGGGATGCCGGGCGCTGTCTGAAGCCACCGTGCGGCAGTACACCGATGTGCTCATTGGGCAGCACTGGGCGGTGGCGCGGACGCGACCTGTGCAGAAGCGTTTGCTGGCGTTGCTCAGCATCAAGGACGTTCGCCTGCGTCGCTGGCCGTTCCAGGAGATCACCGTCTCGATCGCCGAGCGCAAGCCGCGCGCCCTAGTCTCCGCCCGCACGGGCCCGTTGCTCGTGGACGACGAGGGGGTGCTCTTCGAGCCGCCCGATGGTCCCTTGCCGAAGTGCCCAGTGCTATCCGGGCAGCGGCTGAAAGGAGCCAAGCTCGGCGGCCGGCTGGACGCGGAAGACCTCGGGCGAGTGCTCGATTGCCTCCGGAGCGCGCAGGCGGCTAAGCTGCCCGCACCCAGCCGGGTGGTGCTGGACGGGAACGGTGGCTTGACGCTATATACGGCCGGCCCCCTCTGCATTCACTTGGGCCGGCAGGACCTCCGGGAGAAGCTCCTGCTGGCGAAGTATGCGGTGGAATCTCTGCGCGCGCAGCAGAAGCCGGTAGCCAGCCTCGACCTGCGGACCCTTGACTGCCCGACGTGGTCACCGCATCTCAGTTGAGGAGGCGAATCTCGCCGCGAGCTGCCAACCGACATGCCCACAGCCCTCGCCGAACAAGAACCAACTGAGCCACCGGAGGGTCCGCCGCAGGCAGCGCCTCTGGCGCCGCCCCGCCACACCCGCCGCTGGCTGGCCCAGTTGCCGCTAACCCTCGTGTGCCTTCTGCTTGGTGCCTTGGGCGCTGCGCTCTGGCGGATCGACGGCGGGCGGGTCGGTCAGGACGGGCTTGAGGGGCAGTCGAAGCAGCCCAATCGCGCGGAGATTCTGGCACAGCAACTCGCCGACTCCGATGCGAAACTCGAAGAGATGCGCCGCGAGATCGAGCAACTTCGGCAGAGCCTGAAGCAGTACGAGACTGCGGCCGCCAAAGATCAGAGCCTCGCGAAGGAGATGCATGGTGCCCTCCAGCAGGCCAGAATCGCCGCCGGTCTCACTGCAGTCGAGGGGCCGGGAATCGTGGTGACGCTGGAGGATGCGGCGCTACGCGCCGGCGCGGGGGAAGACCAGTCGCCGTACGTGATCCACGATGTTGATCTGCTGCAGATCGTCAACGAGTTGCGAGCCGCGGGAGCCGAAGCAATCGCCCTCAACGGCCAGCGCCTGACCGCCACCAGCGAACTGCGCTGTTCGGGCGGGGTGGTGCGGGTCAACGGAATCTCCCTGGTGCCCCCATTTGATGTGCGCGCCATCGGCAGCGCCAAGGCGCTGGCCGGCGCGCTCAATCTGCCCGGCGGAGTCATGGAGATCCTCCGCAAGTTCGAGATTGCGGTGAATGTCACCCTCAAGTCGAAGGTGGAGCTTCCCGCTGCCGACGTCGCCCAGTCGTTCAGATACCTCCGAGTTGCGGACGTCAAGCCGGACCAGTAGGCCGGCCGCCCTGACGCCGCCGCCCAAGCGCCCTGCGGTTCCCGGATCGTGGGGCCCGAAGGATGGTGCAGTTCCCCCGTGTGGTTGCCCATTTCTGCGTTGGTGGCTGGTTTTCTTCTCGTCCATGCCACCCAGTTCACCGTGCCAGAGGCCCTCGGCAGGTACCTGGCTCTGTGCCTGGTAGCCGGTCTCGACTCCGTCGTCGCCGGCGCTCGGGCACACTTGGAGGGCCGGTATGAGGGCACCTCGCTCCTCCTGGGATTCCTCGCCACCTCGGTCTTCGCCGTCTCGTTGGCATCCCTCGGGGACCTTCTCGGCCTCAACCTGTTGCTGGCTGTCGTGGTGGCGCTGGGGCTCCGGCTGTTCCAGAACCTTACCGTCCTCCGCGCCCACGTGGTCAGCCGCTTCCTCCACGGCCGCTCCCCGGCCCCGGACACCCGAGCTGCTGACGTGCTCTGACCGCTGCGCCGCGCCTGGCAGTTGGGGGGGCACCAACGAGGACGGGGCAGTCTTCTTGCATGTCCCGCAGGAACCGGGCGGGGGCCGGCGAAACCCGCTCTGCTTCGGGCGCCCCGTCTGTTCCTGACGGTCGCCCCGGGATGACCACTCATGTCGCGTTCCCCAGTTGTCGGCTTGGATGTCGGAACCACCAAGATCTGCACTGTTGTCGCTGAGGTCACTGAACCAGGCGACGCGCAGATCCTTGGGGTGGGTGTCAGCAGGTCACTGGGGCTGAAGAAGGGCATCGTCGTGGATGTCGAGGACACGGTGCGGTCCATCCGCGCCAGTGTGGCCGAGGCCGAGCGGATGGCTGGCACCGAGGTTCGCTCGGTCATCGCGGGAATCACGGGCAGCCATGTGTCCTCGATGAACACGCGCGGGGCGGTAGCAGTGGCGGGTGACGACAACGGGATCAGCGGCAGCGACGTTCAGCGCGTGATGGAGGCCGCCAGCGTTGTCGTCATTCCGCCAGATCGCCAGGTCATCCATGCAGTTCCCCGGGGGTTCACTGTGGACGGCCAGGACGGCGTGCGGCGCCCCATCGGCATGTTCGGCAGCCGGCTGGAAGTCGAGATGCATCTGGTGACCGGGCTGCGCGCGTTCATCGACAATGTCGCCCAGTGCGTCGAAGGTGCGGGGCTGGACCTGGAGCGGCTGGTGATGGAGCCCATCGCCACCGGGGAGGCGGTGGCGACGCCCGCCGAGCTGGAGCTCGGCGTGGCGATTGTGGACATCGGCGGCGGCACGACAGATGTGGCGCTCTTTGGCGAGGGCAGCATCGGGTACTCGGCTGCGATCCCCATCGCGGGCAATCATGTGACGTACGACCTGGCCGTCGGTGTTCGCACCCCGACAGAGGAAGCGGAGCGGATCAAGCTGACGCAGGCCACCGTCGCCATCGACACCGTCGGCAACGAAGAGCACGTCGAGATCAGAGCCCCCGGAAGCGCCGAACGGCGACTCGTCCCCCGTCGCCTGGTTGCGGAGATCGTTCTCTCGCGGCAACGCGAGCTGCTGGAGTTGGTCAAGTCGGAGCTGACGGCTTCCGGGCTGGTGGACCGGCTCGCGAGTGGCGTAGTGCTGACCGGGGGCGGCGCGCTCCTCCACGGGACGCGAAAGCTGGCCGAGCAGGTTCTGGAGCTGCCAGTCCGGATCGGGCTCCCGCTGGACGTGCGGGGCATGTCCTCCTCAGTCAACAGCCCCATCTTCGCGACGGGAGTCGGTTTGGTGCGGTTCGGCGTTCGGCATCCCGAGACCCGCTCCCAGACCCCGGCACCGGTGGCGTTCGCCCAGAGCGCCTGGGACAGGCTTCGCGCGCTGTTCAGGATGGGTTGAATCGGCGCGCGCCCCCCGGGGTGGTGGGCCCAGCAGGATTCGAACCTGCGACCAGCCGGTTATGAGCCGGACGCTCTACCGCTGAGCTATGGGCCCACCGAGGTACCCATAGGTAGACCAGCTTACCAGCATTGGCTCCAAGCGGCAAGAGGTTGGGGGGAGGGGCCGGCCGGGGAGGGGGCGGCTAATCGGCCAGATAGTCGCGCAACTCGCTCTGAACGCGTTTGTGCCGCAGTTTGCGCAGCGCCTTGGCCTCGATCTGCCGGACCCGCTCGCGGGTGAGGCTGAACTTCTGCCCCACTTCCTCGAGCGTCCGCGGGGACCCGTCCGCAAAGCCGAAGCGAAGCTTCAGCACCTCCCGCTCCCGCTCGCCAAGGGTGTCCAGGATCAACTCAAGTTGCGCTCGGAGCCACTGATTCGACGCCGCGTCCGAAGGCTCCTCGGCGAGGCCGTCGGCGACCACGTCGCTGAGGCTGCCGGTTTCCCCCTCGCTGAAGGGCTGCTCGAGGGACAGGGGTTCGCTCGTCAGGCGGCGCAGGGCGGCCAGCCGTTCCACCGGCATGTCCAGCTCCTCGGCAAGCTCCTCGGGCTGGGGCTCGTGACCGAGACGCTGCGATAAGGTCCTGGTGGCGCGGATCAGCTTGCCCAGGGCCTCGGAGATGTGGAGGGGGATCCGGATCGTGCGGCTCTGGTCGGCGATGGCGCGGGTGATCGCTTGCCGGATCCACCACGTGGCGTACGTACTGAACCGGTACCCTCTCCGGTAGTCGTACTTGCCGACGGCTTTCATCAAGCCGAGATTGCCCTCTTGGATCAAGTCGAGGAACGGCATGGCGGTGCGCTTGCCGTACTTCCGCGCAATGCTCACGACCAGCCGTAGGTTGGCTTCTGTGAGTTCGCGCCGGGCGGCGTCGTCGTCCTGCTCAACCCGTTTGGCGAGGGCGACCTCTTCTTCCGTGGTGAGCAGCGGTACCTGACCGATCCGGTTCAGGTACAGGCGGATCGCGTCCTCCAGCGGGACCGCCTCTTCGGCGGCCAAATCCTCCTGGCGCAGCAGGGAACGACGGTCCGCCTCCGTGGGCGGGCTGTCGGCGGCTTCAGCCTTGGCGACTCCCTCGGCCTTGTCCACCACACGGACGCCCTCGTTCTCCAGCGCCTCGAAGACTTCCTCGATCTCTACGGGATCCCAAGCGACGTCGTCGCGGAGCGCGTCGTTGATCTCCTCATACGTGAGGAAACCTCTGTCCCTTCCCTGGGCAAGCAGAGACTGGGTTTCAGGAGCGGATAGTAACTCGTCCTTCGGGTTGGACAACCGCGTTCTCCCCTTTCGACAGCACCAGGCGCACAGTACAACCTGAGTTCGCGCCCCGCGAGGCAACAGCGCCCCGGAGCCGAGTCCTCACTCACTGTATTTGACGCCCTGGCGGAAATGCCTTGCCAACTCCTGATATTCCTGATGGAGCGGGTCCTCTCCGCTCAAGGTGCCGGCTGCCAGCCGCGTGTTGACCTCAGCCCGAACTTCCTCCCAGCGCTTCCGGCGAGCCCGGTCGCGGATGAGCTCGATCCGTTCTGCGAGCCTCGTTTCCGTCGTTGCCATGGCTGGTGGCTCCAGCGCTAACCGGCTGAGCAGTGCTTTCGCCTCGGTGTTCTCCGCGTCGGCGACGACCTTGCCGACATCAGTCTGCACGAGCCCGCCGAGGTGGGCGAAGAGCGCTGCGGCAGCCGCCCGGCACGTGTCATCAGCCCACTCGTCGAGCGCAAGGTGCTCCTTCACGTAGCGGGCGGCTTTGGTCTCGTGCAACATCGCAGAGAGCAGCTCGTGTTCTGCTCGCACGTAGCCGGGGACCGGCCGCGGCCCCTGCGGCCGGAGAGGGGGCGCTTGTTGCCCGCTCGCCTGGGGTGAGCGCCCTTGCGGTCGGGTGGGTCGCCGCAGCGCCTGCCGCACCTCGTGCCGGATGGCTGCCTCTGCCTGCTGCACCCGGCCAAGATCGGGGTGACACCAACGCACCGCGAGTCTGCCAATCTGCTCTTCCCGCTCGATCTCGCTGCGGAGATCACACAGGATGGGTACCACCTGCCGCACCATCTCGGCGGTGATCTTGGCGGAGCCGGCCGGTTGCTCACGCACGGCGCGGTTGAGGCGGTAGTCGATCAGCGAGACGGCGTCGCGAACCGCCTGCTGGAACGCCTCCGGGCCCGCCTCGCGAACCCAGTCATCCGGGTCCTTCCCTGCCGGCATCTCGACGATCCGGACTTTGATCTCCTGTTCCTGGAAGATAGTCGCCCCTCGCACCACCGCCGCCATGCCGGCGGAGTCGCCGTCGAAGGCGGCCACGATGGTCTTCGCGTAGCGCGCCAGCGTGCTCCCGGACCGGGGTGTCACGGCCGTGCCCATGGTTGCGACGGCGTTGGTGATTCCATGTTGGTGGAGGGCGATGGTGTCCATGTACCCCTCGACCAAGATGACCTCTCCTTGAGCTGAGATGTCGCGCGCCGCCAGGTTGAGGGCGTACAGCAGGTCGCCTTTGCTGAACACCGGGGTCTCGGCGGTATTCACGTATTTTGCCGATTCGTCCTTCAGTGCGCGCCCACCGAAGCCGACCACGTTCCCTGACACATCCCAGATGGGGAACATCAGCCGGCCGCGGAACCAGTCGAAGTGGCCAGTGCCCTCTCGCCGACGCGACACAAGTCCGGCCTTCACGCCCTCCTCCGGCGTGACGCGCGCCCGCCGCAGTCGGTTGAGCAGCGCGTCCCAGGAGTCCAGCGAGTAGCCCAACTGGAAACGTTCCGCCGTTGCGTCGTCGATGCCTCGCCGGGCCAGGTAGGCTCGTGCTCCCGCTGCCTCGGGCGCCTGCCCCAGCGCCTCGTGGTACCAGCGGGAGACCATGGCGTTGATCTCGAGTATGCGTTCCCGTTCGGACCGCCGCGCGGCGTGGTCGCCCGAGACCTCGAAACGCAGGTTCACCCGCTCAGCAAGCTTCCGCGCCGCCTGGACAAAGTCCAGTGCATCGTGGCGCATGATGAAGTCGAACACATCCCCGCCGACGTTGCAGCCGAAGCAGTGGAACACCTGCTTCTCCCGCGAGACGGTGAAGGAGGGAGTCTTCTCTTTGTGGAACGGGCAAAGCCCCTGGAACTCGCTGCCCGCCCGCTTCAGCGCCACATAGTCGGAGATGACCTCGACAATGTCGTTGCGTTGCCTGATCTCTTCTTTCTGGTCTGCAGCCATGAGGGGTCCCGGGAGCCAAGTGGACCCCGTAGTGTTCGCCGCCATGCTCATAGGACCTTCTCGGCAGGCTGCGGTCCAGAGCGCTGGGAGTGCTGTGCGAAGCGGCCGAGCGGAAGACGAAGTCAGGCGGAGAGCGGCACGAAGCGGGCGCGGCGAGACACTTAGGCCCGAGACTGGCAGCAAAAGACAGGTAGCCTCAACGAGTCGCGAAGAGAGCGAAGCCGCAGGCCAGTATGCCCTGCGAGTGGAGGGGAGGACGGGCACGTTGGGGATCGCGCCAGCGGCAGGGGAGAGGGCGGTTAGAAGTTCGTGCGGTAGTAGACCTTGCGCTCGGGGTTGAAGTGATCGGGATCGCCGAAAATGTTGATCCGGACAACCTTGTGATCCCGCAAGGTGAACATGACGTTGTAGCTGTCGTGGTAATAGAAGATGAACGTTCGGCGCAACTCGTTTGTAACGGTGCCGAAGCTGACGCTGCCGTTCAGTTGCGCCCCTCCGCCTCCGCTCGAAAAGGTCAGCCCGGTGGCTGCCGCCTGTTGGGCGCCGCCGCCCTGCGGTCCGCCTCCGCCCATACCCATGCCGGGTCCGCCCATGCCGCCCTCCATGCCGCCGGGTTCACCCATGCCACTGCCGCCGCCCGGGCCACCCATGCCGCCCCCGGGTCCGCCCATTCCACCGCCGGGTCCACCCATCCCACCGCCAGGTCCACCCATGCCGCCGCCTTCAGCGCCGCCGCCGCCGCCGCCGCCGGCCCCCATCGCTGCGCCGCCGCCACCGCCGCCGCCGCCGGATACGTAGGTCTGGATGTCGTCTGGAATGCCGTACCGCAGGAACACTCGCTGGGTGTCATCGCCGAGCCGGACGCAGTGCGCCGGGTCGCCAAGCTGGGTTGCCGCGATCTTGCATTGTGTCCCGGCGACGACGATCTGATCGATGAAGCCGAGTCGGTCCACAACGAACCCCATCGTATAGGTGTCGCGTTGATAGAGCCACTCGCAGTGGTTCTCATCCACCGCCACCCAGGCTGCCAGAGCCCAGGCTGGAGCCGGGCCGCCAGCCGAGACGGCCTGCGCCTGACCGCCGCCGCCACCTTCTCCGCCACCGGGTCCGCCCATGCCGCCACCGGGTCCGCCCATGCCGCCACCGGGTCCGCCCATGCCGCCGCCGGGTCCACCCATCCCGCCGCCCCCACCGGCGCCGCCCATCATCGCGGCCTCGCCGCCGCCCCCGCCGGCGCCGACTCCACCGGGAGGCGTCTGCGCCGGAGCCAGACCGCCGCTGCCGACAACGACGGCGGTCGGATTGCCGTGAACACGGAAGAGACAGTACCGCAGCACGTAGTTGCCGGTTTCGCGGTCCAGCACCTTGTCGCCCAGGGAGACGCCGCAGAGCTGGAACTCGAACGGGTAGCGGACCCAGTGCTTCTGAGGCAGGCCGTCAGGGCCAATGAGTTGGTGGGCCAGGGTCGGGCCGACGCAAAGGATGAGAGCGGCTGCGGCGATGAACGCGCGCGTTGAGGTGGACTGTCGAGTGGGCATCGTTTGGTTCCTCGCTGTCGGTTCGCCGAAGCCAGGCAGGGAGCCCCACCTGGTTCCGAAAGGCGCTCGGGTGCCACAAACAAAGGACACTCTACAATACCCGCAGGATAGGCGAGCCAAACAACTCCCGCAGGATCGTTCTCACCCGGACTCGGCCGGTACTGAAAGCGCTGTCGTGGTCACAGGATACCTCAATATGCCGTCGGTCACAACGGCGACTTCAGAGGTGCCCTCTAGCTTGTGGACGCGGGCGCGCACCCGCCCCGCGAATCCGGGCAGTTGGAGACCCGCGCCGGGGGTGTCTGACCACCAGTACCACCTGCCGCCGAGGCGCACGAGTTCGTAGCAGCCGCCCGACTGGTACACGTTGATCTCGCCGAGTTCGCCCACCCGAAACCGGCACGGTCGGTCGGTCGGTCGGCCGTCGGTGCACACCGGCGCGCGGCCGAAGCTGCGGACGACGCCGCGGGCTGTCCCGCCAGCGCCAGGCTGTGTCACCGCCTGCGCTTCGTTGCGAGCGTCTGTCGCCACCCGGATCAGGAAGTCCGGGGTCGTCTGCAGCGGCTGGCTGGTGAGGCTCAGTGCCAGCGCCACGCCCGGACCGCTCAGCCCGGCGACGCGGAGTCCGGACAACTGGCGTTCCGCCGGCTTGAGTGCGCCGGCCACGGCCTGGAATCGTGGTGCGTCCACCGTCAGCAGACCCTCCGCGCAATGGCGCTCGAGTTCGCCGGTGTCGCTGCAAAACGTCCGCGTGTCGACGCTAACGTGAGAGACCGGAGCGTCGTAGAGCTTGCGGAGGGCGTCTAGACTCAGGCGGAGGGTGTTCCCCGCGGACAGCGAGTTGAAGGCGAAGCTGCGCGTCTGCGGGTCATACAGCCCATAGGCTTCGCCGGTCTGCTCGCTGACGCCAATCGGTTCGCAGCCTCGTTGGCGGAGCGCCGCGAGGTCGAAGGGAGGCCAGAGTTGGAGGGTCTTCCGCACGCCGTCGCCGAACAGCAGTCCGGCGAACGACACTGCCCGGGTGGCGGACTCCTTCGTCGGCAGCGCCAGCGTGGCAACAGAAAGCGGCACCGGCGCGCGGGCGGAGTCGGCCAGGTCGAGGCTGCGTCCCGCGGCCGACAGCAGGCGGCCGGCGCCGAGAAGACGCCCGGTCCCACTCCTCCCGGAGGCGATGGACAGTCCGCTGCTGGTGGTCCACTCGTCGTCGTACAGCCGGTTCTGCGTTCGGGTGACCCAGGCCAGGCGGTAGAGCGGGCTGTGGTAGCGGAAGTAGTAGAAGGTATCGACCTGCGAGTAGCAGACCTCTGCCGAGCGCCGAGCGGCCGAGACGTCTTGGCGAAGGAACGCAGTCGCGCAAGCGCCGACCAGAGACCAGCGAGCCGGGTCAGCGTGAGCATCGAAGTAGCTGACGGGGTTAACCGAGTCTTCCGTGCCATAGGTGAACAAGAGCAATGCATCGAGGTCTTGCAGCAAGCCGTACGCTGTGGCCTCGACGATCCCTGCAGAGCGATACCGGTTCGGCCAGCAGTAGCCCCACTCGCGCACCACCAGCGGCTTTCCCGCCATCCGCGAGAGCGTTACCCAAGGAGCGAAGCCGAACTCGTCTTCGTTCGCCACGGGGTTGTCGCCGTGGAAGTAGGAGGGGAGCTTCCAGTCCTTGCCGGCGGGCCAGGAAGGATGGTCCTGATAGTAGTTGTTGCCGACGAAATCCAGTTCGTCGGCGACGGACTGGAGGTCGGGCATCTGGTGGTTGCTTACCACCGCCGTGAGCGGGACGCTGACGCCAAGCCCGCGCAGGTGCTGCTTCATCGCGCGGAAGTACTGACGCTGCACCTCGTAGGCGAACAGCGCGCCTTCGTTCTTGCGGACCGGCGACCGGACGGAGGCGGCATACGGCGAGTCGTTCAGCTCGCCCAGTTCCATTGCCGGCAGTTCGACCGTGCCGCGCTCCAGGCTCTCGTCTGGTCGCAAGGCTTGTTCGCCTCGGAAGTTGGTCCAGCGGGCGCGGAGGGTTCCGGTGTTCCCGTGGCGTTGGCGCAGGAAGTCATTCCACCGCGCGGCAAGCTGCTCCTGGTACGGCGACACGAGCGTCCGCCACTGGCTCCGCCTGATGAGGAGACCATTCTCGTCGCAGAGTTCCACCAGCGCCACCGCCGGGTCGTCGGCATACGAGAGGTGCGTGAACGGGTTGACGTGCTCCTTGAGCAGCTTGGTCGCGTACTCCTTCTGCAGCTCGATGAGGCGCGGGTCGAAGCACGCGTAGGGCTTTGCACCTCGGTCGAGCTTCTCGCCGTTGGGGACCCCATCGCCCGTCTTGAAGGTGCGGTAGTCCAACAGGTCGAGGTAGGTGTAGATTCCTCGTTCCTTCAGTCTGGCGATCCAGTAGTCGAGTGCGCGGAGGCGGTCTGGATGGAGGTGCCGAGAGTCGCTCTGGTCGCCGTCGATGACACCGTAGACATCGTCAAAATGGTGCAGCCTGACCATGTTGAGGCCTGCGCGGGCAAACACGTCAACGACTTGGTCGATGGTGGCGTCGTCCACGAACAAGCTGCGCCCCGCCACATTGATGCCGAAGAACCGCGCCCGGCCGCCCTTCTCAAAGTAGAAATGGCCGTCTGCCCCCACACGCACGAAGCCGTGCTTCCCGGCGGGTGCGTCCAGCAACTCGGTGAGGTTGGCCAGCGAGGAATAGGGGAACCGGGCGTACCGGGGATCGAGTACGTTCATGGGCGCGGCCGGCGCGGCAGTGATTCCAGGGCAGCCGAGAGAGAGCGCCAGCCAAACGAGTGACAGGTGCTGGCGGCTGGCTCTGGTTCGCCCGGTTTGCCGGCCGTATCGCGGCCCGATTGTCTCAGTACTCATTCGTCTCCCCGGCTCGTCCGGCGGACACGGGTCGTCCGGACTTCAGGAGTTCCGACACAGTCACGAAGCGAAAGCCACGCTCCGTGAGGTTCTGGATGAGCAGCTCAAGGATGTGGACGGTCTCGTCCTTGCCGTTGTGAAGCAGGAGTAAGTCGCCCTCCGCCGCTTGGCGCGCCATCGCTCCGGCGATCTCCTCGGGCGCGCGCCCTTTCCAGGAGGTGATGTTGGGCCCCCAGAAGATGGACACGTACCCTAACTCCCGCAGGGCAGCGCGGACATTGCCGTTGTAGTTCCCGCCGGGCGGCCGGAAGAGCCGGGTGCGCCGTTGACTCGCCTGGCGAATGGCAAGCTCCGCCTGCAGGACTTCGCGCTCTGCCGCGGGCGTGGTCAGTGTCGCCATGTTCGGGTGGGAGAAGGAGTGGTTCGCCAGTTCGTGCCCATCTTTCTGAATCGCCCGAACCAGGTCGGGGTAGGCGGCCGCCATCTTGCCTACCAGGAAGAACGTGGCTCGCGCCCGGTGCTGGCGTAGGATCTCGAGGATCTTCTCCGTAAAGAATGGTCGCGGCCCGTCGTCGAACGTGAGCGCCACGCACGGGCCGGCGCCCTCGACCCGCCACACTTCCGTGGCGGGTACCAGCGGGCGGTATTCGGCGCCTTGCCGCAGCCGCCGGAGCCCCTCATGCGCCTCGCTCCGAGTCGGGTCCTCCACGAAAAGGCGAGTGTACTCGGTCAGCGCCGCGTCGCGCTGACCGCCCTTCTCGTAGCTCTTCGCCAGAATCAGGCGCGGCCGGGTGGGGTCGGCGCGCACCCGCAGCAGTGTCCTGAGGTTGCTCTCGACACTGACGCGGTCTGCCGGCGGTAAGGCCGCGGGCGGGGCGACGACCGTGGGCGGAGGCGGGGCAGGCGCGTTCTCCAACGCGACGTGACGGAACTGCTGGCCCAGCAGCACCCCGCCTGCGCCGTAGGCCTGAATCGCGACCACATGCGGGCCGTTGGCGGACGGGCTCGTGTCCCAGACCCAAGTGTACGGAGACTTGTTGGTGACCGCGCGCATAGCTCCGTCCAGCAGGAACGCGACGTATTGCGTCTCCTTCTGTAGCGACGACGCAGTCACGGCCATCGCGCCCGACACAGTGATCGGCGCGGGAAGTGGTGCGTCCATTACCAGCCTGCCCCGACTGGGGGTCAGCTCCAGGGACTGGAGACCGCCGCCGGACTCCGCCGGCTTCTCGGTGAAAGGCGAGGAAGTGCCGGTGGTTGCCTTCCCCGCTTCGAGGGAACCGGGTGTCAGATCGACCAAGGCGGCCGTCGTAGCCGCGCTCTGTTGCAGTTGCCTGAGCTGCTCAGTTGCCCCCGCGAGAGCGCCGCTGAGTATGTTTGCTGTGGCGGCAACCTCATGCAGGAACGGGTAGCCGTTCGTCTGCGTGAGCGCGGTTTGACACTCCTTCACTGCACCGGCCGCGATCCCCTGAGTACAGAGGGCGTAGGCGAGGTTCGTTCGCGCTTCTGCGTACGTGGCGTCGAAGCGAACGGCGTTCTGGAAGTGCGTCGTCGCCTGTCCAACGTCGCCGGTTTTGAGCAGGAGCAACCCCATGGCGTTGTGGGCGGCGGCGTAGTCAGGGCGCGCCTCCAAGGCCGCCAGGTACTCTGCCTTGGCGGCGCTGAGGTCGCGCAGGCACGTGGCCGCAAGGCCGAGAGCCAAGTGGATCTGCGGGTTCCCGGGCTCGAGTTTTTTGGCTCGGGTGAGCGAGGCGACCGCGCCGGGGTAGTCGCCTCGGCCCAGGAGTTCTATTCCCTGCTCCAGCGGAGACTGCCCGGCAACCTCCTGTCCCGCAGTGCCGAGAGCGGTGGACAAGCAGGCGAAGAGCAGGGCCATTGCCGCGGCTCTGCCGCGGCCGGTTGCCCAGTTGGGCCCCCTTCGTTCCCGACCCCTCAGGTGCGGCGTGACGGCCCCTCCTTGGGCGAGCCCCAGCCTGCGTGAACAAGCCCAAATGTGGTGTACTTGCCTGTCGCCTCATGCCAGGAGAGCCGGAGGTCCTCCACTCGCGCCCCCCCCGGGCCTTGGCGGAGGTATTCGAGCAGGGAGGCGAGCCGGTCGGCCGCGCCTTCGGCAATGACCTCAACACACCCGTCCGGGAGGTTGCGAACAGTGCCCGACACACCCAGCGCGTGGGCGCGGCCGAGCACAAACGCGCGGTAGCCCACGCCCTGCACGGTTCCACTCACGACGGCCTCCAAGCGCCGGCAGCCGCGCGATTCTGTTTGGTTCTGTGACTCGTCCAGCACGGGGCCGGATTCTACTCGTGCCCGGCCACCGTGTCAAGGAAGCCCCACGCACGGCACGCCCGACCGTGGGCATTGTCGCTCGCCGCAAGGAGATCACGCGCAGCCGGGGAACTTAACGAGCAGCCCAGATGAGGGAGAGCGCCGCGTATGTCTACCTCCAAGCCGTTCGAACTGGTTGCCCACCGCGGCGACAAGACAAATGCCCCCGAGAATACGCTCGCCGCGTTCCGCCGCGCCTGCGAGGTCGAGTGCGAAGCCATCGAGTTGGACGTCCACCTGACGAGGGACGGCGAACTGGTGGTGATCCACGATGGCACGCTTGACCGCACCACCTCCGGCAGCGGCCAGGTGGCCGACCAGACGCTCGCCGAGGTCCGCCGCCTGGAGGCCGGCTCGTGGTTCTCCCCGGAGTTCGAGGGGGAGCCGGTCCCGACGCTCGCGGAAGCCATCGCCGCTGTTGCCGGTCGCAGGATATTGGTGGTCGAGATCAAGGACCCACCCAGGGACAGCGACCGCGTCGAGCAAGCCGTCCTGAGCGACCTCCGCAACGGCGAACTCCTCGAAGCTTCGCTGGTCATCTCGTTTGACTGGCAGAGCGTCGAGAATGTCCGGCGTCTCGCGCCCGCGACCAACGTGTCCCTGCTCGGGATCAACGGCCCGGCGCTGCTGGAAGCCGCCCGGCAGCGGGCCACCGGCCGCATGTCTCTGCTCCACACCGCTTGCACCGAGGGGTTGGTGAGCGCCGCTCGCGAGGCCGGCGTGTGGGTGAACGCCTGGACGGTCAACAATGAGGAGGAGATGCGACGACTTGTCGCCCTCGGCGTCGACTCAATCGCCTCCGACCGGCCAGCGGACATGGCGGAATGGCGGAAGCGGCTGACGGCGTAGATCCGGGAATTGCCAGAGCGCCCTGCCCCCTGGAGGTTCCCCGGTGGCACTCGTGCTGCCTCGGTGGTTCACCACGTCTCAGTGACGGCCTCCCTCGCATGACAGAACAAGACCCCCCCCTATCTCAGGCCAAAGGCGTCTTCACCGACGAGGCGCGGCCGCTCCCGGCAAACCTCGCCAACGTCCATGTCGTGCTCGTCCAGCCGCAGGTCCCCGGCAACATCGGCGCTGCGGCCAGAGCGATGAGGGCCATGGGGTTGTCGAACTTGGTGCTCGTCGACCCCTGCGACTACGGCCCGAAGACAGAAGCGCCGGCGCGTGCGCGCGTCGCCCAGGAGATCCTGGACAACGCAAGAGTGGTAGAGACGCTGGACGCAGGGCTCGAAGGGCTGACACTCGTCCTTGGCACGACCGCAAAGCGCCGAGGGCAGGGGATGCGCAGCATCGTCCCGCTCCGCGAAGGCATCGCGGAGCTGCTTCCGGTCTCGCAGACCCAGCCGGTGGGTCTGCTGTTCGGCCGCGAGCAGTGGGGACTCGACAAGTCCGAGTTGGGCAGGTGCCAGCTCTGGGCGAGCATCCCCAGCCCCCACCGGAGCCTGTCCCTCAACCTCTCGCACGCCGTGATGGTTGCCTGCTACGAGGTCTACACCCAGAGCTGCGGTGAGTTTGAGACGATCCCCCTCGAAGCAGCGCCCCTCAACGAAGTCGAGCGCATGTACGACCACCTCAACTCCGCCCTGATCGAGGTCGGCTTCGCCCCTCGCGGTGGTAAGGAGGCCTTCACCCAGTCGCTCCGCCGCGCCTTCTCGCGTGCCCAGCTCGAGACCCGAGACGTCGAGGTGTTCCACCGGATCGCGCAGCAGATGGAGTGGTTTGCGCGGAAGGGGTGGCAGCGGGTGCGGGCCTCGGCCGATCCGGGAATGCCGCCGGCTGAAGACCAAGGACCAGAAGGACCTCAGGGACAGCAGTGACAACGGGTGCCACCCGACCGAAGTGGTGTGCGCAGGCAAGCTGCCTGCCGGCCACCCCGTTCTGTCCCTGGTCCCGGGTGTCCTTACCGTCGTCTCCGTCCCTTTCAGCCATCCACAAGCACCCTCCGCGGCGTCACACTGGAGGCAGGACGCCAAAGGAGACTGCACCATGAGACCACGAACCGTTGCAACAGCGCTGCTGGCGCTTCTGCTCCCGAGCGCGGCATTCGCCGGGACCTGGGAGATCGACCCCGTCCACTCGACCGTCGGGTTCAGCATCCGTCACTTGGTCGGCCGCGTCAGCGGCCAGTTCACCAAGCTCACGGGGACCATTACCGCCGACGCAAAGAGCCCGACCAAGGCCAGCGTGACGGCCACGATTGATGCCACCAGCCTCACCACGCAGAACGAACGACGGGACATCCACTTGAAGGGCGCCGACTTCTTCGACGTGGACAAGTACCCCGAACTCACGTTCAACACCAAGAAGGTACTGGTAAAAGGCAAGGACCGATTCCAGGTCCTCGGCGACCTGAAGATGCACGGCGTCACCAAGTCGGTCACCCTCGACATGACTTACAACGGCCAGGGACCTGACCCATGGGGCAACACCCGCGCTGGCTTCAGCGCGACCACGACGCTAAACCGGAAGGACTTCGGTCTGTCGTGGAACAAGCTGCTGGAGGCGGGCGGCGCGATGATCGGGGACGACGTGAAGGTCACGCTGGAGATCGAGGCAGTCCTCAAGCAGGACAAGTAGCGTGCAGCCGGCCGGCTGAGACTTACCCCACAAGCTGCCGAAGCAGTGGCAGCGAGAGCCGAATGTGGCGCTCGTAATACTCGGGTCGGCCCCACTTGGCGCCATGCGGCTCGATGACGACGTGCCCCTGGTAGTCGTGCTCGTAGAGCAGGCCCAGAAGCTGCGCCCAAGGCAGTTGCCCGTAGCCGACGGGCGGTTCGGTCTCGCGGTCGCCGATCCGGAGAATGTCCTTGACGTGGAAGTGGCCGACGCGGTGACCGAACTCCGCGAACACCGGCAGCGGGTCGGCTTTGACGTTGCGCATCAGCCCGACCGGGTCGACCTTGAGCTTCAGTTGGGGCATTGCCTCGCACAAGGTACGGAGCGCCTCGACGCAATTCACGAAGTTGCCGGGGTGTCCCATGTAGGTGGCGTACGTCAGCCCCTTCGACTCGACGTAGTCGAGGAGTGGCGGGAATCCCTCACGGTATGCGGCGACGTTGGCGGCGAGGTCGCCCTCGACTTGCCCCGTGTCCGAGAAGAACACCGTCGCTCCCACCTCAGCCGCATAGTCGGCCCCGGCGCGGAATAGGGCGTGGCTTGCCTCGCGTTCGACGGGATCGGCTGCGAGGTAGTTGATCCGCCAGAGCCCAAGCGCGCAGACGCCGGTTCCATGGGCCTCGCACGCGCTGCGGATCGCCGCCGCTGGGACAACTGTGGCGGGGTCGCGCTGGTTGAACAGCAGCTCGAGGGACAACTTCTCTCCGGCGGCGAAGGCTGCCCATTTCTCTATGTCTTTCCCCTCGGGCACGATGAACCCGAGCGTCGGAGTGTTGCTGTCGCACCTCATGGCTGGCACCTCGGAACCGCTTATGTTCGCGCCGCGCTTGAATCCCCCGACGGCGGTGCAGGGCGAGGGAGGCGTTGTCACTGGACGAGCGCCCGGTCTCCGCGAAGGTTGAGGGTGGGCAGCTCGTCTTCCTCTTCGTCGGTGGCTGCCGCCCCGTCTTCGCGGTGCCCCAGGCGGGTCCAGTCAAGGATGCTCTGGTGGCGCGGGTCTTCTGTTTGAGCGTCCAGTTCAGGACTGTCCACGGGGGGCTGGGGCGCTTCGGGCGGCGGCAACGGGGGTGCTTCAGCGGCTCTGTCGGTGCCGTCCTCCAGCATCCGCAGATGCGATTGCAGGAGCACGCGGAACTCCATCTCGAAGCGGCGCCGTTGTTGTCGCAGCTCGGAATACTCGCGCTCGACCTCGGCGCCGCGGCTTTGCGCGTCGCTGAGCACTTGCTGGCGCTTCTGCTCGGCGTCGGCGAGGATCACCTCCGCCTGCTTCTGGCTGCCTCGGCGCGTGTCCTCGGCAGATTTCTGCGCCAGGACCAGCGCGTTCTGCATCGTCTCTTCGATCTTCTCGTAGTGCAGCAGCCGGCGCTCCAGCGACTGGACCTTCTCGCGCAGCTCCGCGCTGGTCGTGAGCGCCTGTTCCAGCGTCTCGGCGATCTGGCGCAGGAACTCCTGCACTTCTCGCTCGCGGTAGCCCCGGAGGGAACGTCGGAAGTCCTTGTGGAGGATGTCCAACGGGGTAACGGACACTGCGTGTCACTCCTTACGAACATGCACACCCCCCTCCGAGCCGCGACCGTGAGGGAGCGGCCCCGGCAAGCACTCCGCGATCCACCGGCTTGGCGCCGGGGCCGCTCCCTCACGGTCGCGGCTCAGAGGAGGCGGGGCTTCCACGGGTCGAGGTGCGGCAGGTGCAATTAGAGCGCGCGGAGAAGCAGGTTCCGGAGCGCTTGGAGGAGGAAGATCGCGATCAGCGGGGACAGGTCAAGCCCCACGCCGCCGGACCGGACGGTGAAGGCCTGAAACGGCTTCAGGATCGGGTCAGTCACCTGATAGAGCAGCTTGACCAGCGAGTTGTACGGATCCACCCGCACCCAGGACAGCAGGCAGCGGATGAAGATGAGCAGGACGACGAAGTCGATGACCCTGGCCAGCAGGTAGCCGATACCGAACATGTTAGGCACTCACTTCTTTGCCAGCTCCGCGGAGCGCTGGGTTGCTGCAGTCACTGCGTCCATCATTGCGCCACGTACAGCCGAACGCTCGAGGCAATGGATGCCGGCGATGGTGGTGCCGCCGGGGGAGGTCACCATGTCTTTGAGTTCGCCCGGGTGCTTGCCGGTGGCGAGGACCATTTCGGCGGCGCCGAGCACGGTCTGGGCGGCCAGGCGGGTGGACAGGTCGCGCGGAATGCCGTTGCGGACGCCGGCATCAGAGAGGGCCTCGATGAACAGGTACACGTAGGCGGGGCCGCTTCCGCTGAGTCCGGTAACGGCGTCCATCAGCTTCTCTTCGACTTCGACGGCGAGCCCCACGGCGCTCAGCAGCTCATTCGTCAACGCGGCATGCTCGGCGGTGGCGTGGGTGCCCCGGCAGAAGGCCGCTGCTCCCCTGGAGACCAACGCGGGCGTATTGGGCATCACGCGGACGACGGGCGCGTTCTCCGGCGCTTGGGCCTCCAGCGCCGCCAGCGGCACGCCGGCAGCGATGGAGATCAGCAACTGGTCGCGGCACAACCCCGGTCTGGCGGCCTCCAGAGCCGCCGCCACGTCTTTGGGTTTGACGGCCAGGACGACGCAGTCGGCCCCGCGGACCGCCTCTGCGTTGGTGGGGGCGGTGTTGATTGCGAGTTCGGCACGAATCGCCGCCAAGCGGGCAGTGTCGACATCGGTCGCAGTGATCGCGGCCGGTTCCAGCACGCCGGCGTTCAGGGCGCCGCGCACGAGCGCGCTCCCCATCGCACCGACACCGAGGAGGGCAACCTTCTTCTCTGCTAGCAACTCGTCTATCCCTCCGGTCTGGGTCCAAATCCTGCGCGCGCGAACAGGCCCGTTCTCATTTCCGGCGGCGGCCCGTCCGCAAACCCCGGGCGGGGTTTCGGCTGCTCGAACCCGTCGGCAAAGAGCCCGGTCTCGGCGAGGTTACGCTTGTCATCGGGAGTCAGGGAGAAATCGTGGGGCACGAAGACGAAAATCCGGTCGCCCGTCGGCAGGCTGGCGCCACCAATCCCGAAGGCAACGCCGGACAGCACATCAACGATCCGCTGCCCCTTCCCCCGGTCGAGCTCCTGCAGGTTGGCGACGACGGCGCTGCCGGCGACGAGGTACTCTGCCGCCTTGTAGGCGTCCTCCAGGGACTGCGGGCTGATGGTGAAGATGGACTTCCCGCGCGAGGGCAAGACCCGCAGGCGCGCCCGACTGCGCGCACCGGCGTAGGACTCGTCGGCCTCTTCGCAGTGGCTCCGCGCGGGCGCGGACGCCGGGGTGCCCCCGAGGTATCCTTTCAGGTACGAAACAGCGGTCGAAACGCTCATTGCGCTGGTCCTCCTCTATTGCCGCGATGGTGGCTGCTATGGTTGCGGTCTGGTCTATCCCCACCACGCTGCGCGCGCGGTGGGGTGTGTGCTTGTCACGGGCGCGGTCCGAAGAGACCCGTGCCGACTCGGACGAGGGTCGCTCCCTCCTCGACTGCGAGGGGGTAATCGTGGGTCATTCCCATGGAGAGCTGGTCCATCGACACCCTCGGAATCCCGGCCGCTCCCACTTCCTCCGCCAATGCGCGTAGCCGACGGAAGAACGGGCGCGACTGCTCAGGATCCGCAGAGAAGGGCGGCATGCACATCAGGCCACGAACGTTGAGGTTCGCCAACGGTGCCACCTGCGCGGCGAGGGCCCGAAGCTCTGCCGGGGGCACCCCGGACTTCGTCTCCTCGCCGCCCAAGTTCACTTCGATCAGCACCTCAAGCGTCTTGCCGACTGCCGCAGCGCGCTTGTCGAGTTCCTGTGCCAGCCGAACACTGTCCACGGACTGGACTACGTCGAAGAGCTGCACAGCGTGCCGAGCCTTGTTGACCTGGAGGTGCCCGATGAAGTGCAGGCTGACCGGCCCGCGGAGGAGGGGGAGCTTGTCCTGTGCTTCCTGGACGTAGTTCTCGCCTACGGCCCGCAGACCGGCCTCGATCGCACAGTTGACGCGGTCGGGGGGGACCTTCTTTGCAGCGCCCAGGATCGTCACGTCTTCAGCGCGGCGTGCAGACCGTTCCGCGGCTTCCGCTACGCGCTGTTGAATGACCCTGAGATTGGCCGCAACATCCACCATGGCAATGACGCAGTGGCTCCTTCTGGGGTGGCGGTCGTGCGATAGTACCGAGTGGACGCATTATAGCACACGGTCAAGGGGTGGGCAACAAGGGAGGGGCGGCAGTCGTGCGTTCGCCGGCAATCCCGGCATCGAACCCTCGCCCGGGGCCCCGGGCATTCGTTCCACGCCCCCTCGGCGGCACGTGCGCGGGGTGGGGGCGGATTGGCAACAATGCCGCGGAGGCTTTGACCTTGACCCAGGGTTTTGGTATCCTCTGCGTGGCTGGTTTGAGTGAAGCGAGCTCTCCGGGAAGCCTCCGGTCTCGCCGCGCGCGTGCGAGTGCGCCCACTGCCGGTGGCGGGCACTCCAGTCAATCTGACCAGGAAGTAGTCCTCGAGCATGCACCATGGTTGAGCTTCTCTCGTTCGGTGACAGCGATACGGAACTACCGCCGGGATCCCTGCGGCAGACCGAGGAGACCGACGACTGGGCGTCGGTCGAAGACTCCGACAACGGCAACGGTGATCGCCCCGACTCCGGAAAGGACGACGAGGGCTGGGTGCCCTGGGGAGCGGGTTTCATCGACGAGCAATGGTCGCGCGCTCTCAGCAAGCGCGCGCTGCTTTCCCGCGGCGAGGAGATCGAGCTGGCGCGCAAGGCGCAAGCCGGCGACGAAGACGCGCGAGAGCACTTCATCGAGTCCAATTTCAAGCTCGTCATCAGCGTCGCGAAGCGCTACCGCAACTCCGGGGTCCCCATGGAGGACCTCATCCAAGAGGGCAACCTGGGTCTGATCAAGGCAGTGGATAAGTTCGACCCCGATCGTGGCTGCCGGTTCAGTACCCATGCAGTGTTGTGGATCGAGGGGCAGATCCGTCGCAGCATCGCCAACCTCCGGCACAATGTGCACCTGCCCCTCCGGATTGTGGCCGACCTGAGCAAGCTGAGCCGCGTCACCGACGAGCTTACGCAGAAGTTCGGGCAGAAGCCCTCGGCCATGGACTTGGCGGAGACGATGGAGGCGTCGGTCGGGCATGTCACACAACTCCTGGAGCTCCGTCCCGATCCGGTGTCACTGGATGAGACCATCGACGGCGAGTTGGGGATGTTTCTGTCGGACGTGCTGGAGGACGAGAACACGCTCTTCCCGGACGACTTTGCGGTCCGGCGGGAGTCGCAGCGCGAAGTGCTGGACGTGCTGCAAGCCCTGCCGGAGCGCTACCAGTTGGTCCTGCGCCTGCGCTATGGTCTGGACGACGGTCGGGAGCACACTCTGGAGGAGATCGGCCAGAAGCTGAACCTGACCCGACAGCGAGTGCGGCAGATCGAGATGACTGCGCTGAAGAAGATGCGCTGTATGGACTGTCCGCGCCTCCATCTTTTCGACCCGGAAGACGTGGTAGCGTGACGCCAGAATGCCGGCCATGGCCGCGGCCGAGTGCTCGCGTCACAATAGATACTGGACAGGCGGGATGAAGTGGAACGGGCGACCCGGGGGCCTGTGTCTACGCTCTGTCGCGACCGTTTGCCCCGGCTGAATCCGCTTCGCGTTCGCCCGTTGGTTGGGCACTGTGACCCCGAAGGCCCGTACAGCCGGGCAGCTCGCCCGTCTTCGCCTCAGTGCCGTCTGTTACCGAAAGAGAGCCTGTTAGATGGAAACGATTTACCTCGATCATGCAGCCACGACGCCGGTCGCTCCGGAAGTCATCGAGGCGATGTTGCCCTACTTTACCGAGCACTTCGGCAACCCGAACGGGATTTACTCGGTCTCACGTCGGGCAAAGCAGGCGCTGGAGGAGTCCCGGCAGCGCGTGGCGGAGTTCTTCCACTGCAAGGTGACAGAAGTCGTGTTCACCGGCGGCGGGTCCGAGAGCGACAACATGGCGATCAAGGGAGTCGCCCTCGCCCAGCAGGGAAAGGGGCGGCATCTCATCACCACCCAGATCGAGCACCACGCTGTCTTGCACGCGTGCCAAGCGCTCGGAAAACAGGGGTACGAAGTCACCTACCTGCCGGTGGACGCGACCGGACTGGTCACTCCCGAGCAGGTTCGAGAAGCCATTCGAGACGACACGATCTTGGTCTCGGTCATGTATGCCAACAACGAGGTTGGCACGGTGGAGCCCATCGCCGAGATCGGTGCCGTCTGTCGCGAGGAGGGCGTGCTGTTCCACACAGACGCGGTTCAGGCAGTGGGGCAAGTCGACTGCCAGGTGGAAGCGCTCAATGTCGATCTGCTGAGCTGCTCGGCGCACAAGCTGTACGGCCCCAAGGGCGTCGGCGCCACGTACGTCCGGCGCGGCACCAAGCTGCTTCCGCTCATTGACGGAGGCGGGCAGGAGCGCAACCGGCGGTCTGGCACGGAGAACGTCGCCGGCATTGTGGGCATGGCCACTGCACTCGACTTGGCTGAACAGCACCAGGCGGCCGGGGAGACGGTGAGGATACAGCAGCTCCGCGACCGGCTCATAGAGGGGATCGGCGAACGGGTCCCCCAGGTGCGCCTCAACGGCCACCCCACCAAGCGCCTGCCCAACAACGTCAACTTCTGCATTCAGTACATCGAGGGCGAAGGCGTCCTCCTGGGGCTGGACATGTCCGGGATCTGCGCCTCAAGCGGCTCTGCCTGCACTTCCGGCAGTCTGGATCCCTCGCACGTGCTCCTCGCCATGGGCATTCCACACGAGCGCGCGCACGGTTCACTGCGGCTTTCGCTTGGGGTGCATAGCACCGAGGCGCAGGTGGACACAGTGCTGGAGGTGCTCCCCAAAGTCGTGGAACGCCTGCGCCAGTTGTCGCCCCTCTACGACCCGAAGACGCAGACAGCCACGAAGCTGGCGGAGGCGTTCCGGCAGCGCGCAGAGAGCGGGGAGTTCGAGCACGCCGGCGATCACGACCACGACCTGGAAGACGCCGAGGGCTGAGCCGGCTGAGGCGGAACGCGGTGTGGTCAACGTGATGCAAGCGGCCGAATGGGTTAGAATGGCGCGTGCGCCGAGGCGCTGACGTTGACCGAGGAGCAGTCCATGTCCCACATCCGATTCCCGGAAGAGTCCGGCATCCAACTGGTTGAAGACGTCCCCGACGGGGGGATCTTCCTCGGCTCTGTCGAGAAGGTCTTCAACTGGGTCGTCAACTGGGGTCGCAAGGCCTCTATGTGGCCGCTGACGTTCGGGCTGGCTTGCTGCGCCATTGAGATGATGGCCACCGGTGCCGCTCGGTACGACCTGGACCGGTTCGGCATCATCTTTCGCGCCACCCCTCGCCAGTCTGACCTGATGATTGTCGCGGGGACCGTCACCCACAAGATGGCTTCCCGCACGAAGACGCTCTACGAGCAGATGGCGGAGCCGCGCTACGTGGTCGCCATGGGAGCGTGCGCCTGCTCCGGCGGCCCGTTCGTCGATGCCTACAGCGTCCTGAACGGGGTGGACCGGATCATCCCGGTCGATGTCTACATCCCCGGTTGCCCGCCCCGGCCTGAGACGCTGCTCCATGGGCTCATGGAGCTACAGAAGAAGATCATGCAGGAGCGGGTGACGATAGACCGGCCGAGCACCCCCTTTGCACAGGCGCTGAACCGGCTGGGCGGTCGGGATGCCTCCCGAGTGGCGCGTGAGGCGTAGCACTCCCCCCTCTGCGAATCTCCCCCGGCCTCTGGGGGCGCACATGTGGGCGACGGGCGGGGTGCACCGCGCACTCGAACGCGGCGCGGACCTCGGGTGCGACGTCGTCCAGGTGTTCACGCGGAACCCCAACCAGTGGAGTCCCAAGCCGGTGTCGCCGGAGCAGGTGGAGGCGTGCCGCCGGGTTCAGGCGGAGACGGGCGTGCGCTTGTTCGCCGCGCACGATTCGTACCTGATCAACCTGGCGTCGCCCGCCGAAGCCCTGCGCAAGCAGTCGCTCGCCGCGATGCACGACGAGTTGGCCCGCGCCGACTTGCTGGGCATCGAGTGGGTTGTCACCCACATGGGCGCACACATGGGCGAGGGAGTCGACCGGGGGCTTGAGCGCCTGGTCGACAGCCTCGACCGGGTGGTCGCCGACACCCCGAAGGGCCTCGCCAAGACCGCCCTGGAGGTCACCGCGGGGCAAGGCACAACTCTGGGGGCACGCTTCGAGCACGTTGCCGCCGTGCTTCAGCAGGTCTGCCGCGCCGAGCGGTTTGGCGTGTGTCTGGACACCTGTCATGTGCACGCAGCAGGCTACCAGTGGCGTGGCGAAGCCGCGTACGAAGCGCTCTGGGCCGAGTTCGACTCAGTCATCGGCCTGGATCTGCTGAAGCTCATCCACGCCAACGACGCCAAACGCGAGTGCGGCAGTCGCGTGGACCGGCACGAGCACCTGGGCAAGGGCAGGATCGGGCTGGCCACCTTCCGGCGACTCGTGCGCGACCCGCGTCTGGCGCACGTGCCGATCATCCTGGAAACCCCCGAGGCGGAGACCATGCATCGGGTGAACCTCAGACTGCTTCAGTCAATGCGTCCACCTCGGCTGTAGAGACGTTGCATGCAACGTCTCTACAACAACGGGCGACGCGCGCAGACGGCGGCAGGAGGGATGCAGCCCGGCGGCCCGTTGGCTATACTTGCTCAGGCGCGGCGGCCCCCCGGAGCGTGACCGCGCCAGCCCCTGCCGCCAACGAACGATCCCGGCCCGTCTGACATGCAGCCACGCACGCTCAAGTCCCTCAAGGAACACCTCTCCGCATACGCGTTTCTGGCGCCGGCGCTCCTCATCTTGGGCGCCTTCGGCGTCTTCCCGCTGCTCTACGCGTTCTATGTCAGCGTGCACAGGTGGCGGTTCAAGAAGGGCGACGTCGTCGGCGCCGCCAACTTCGTGAAGGCCCTCGGCGAGCCGGCGCTGGTCGGCCGGATGCTGCTCGGGTTCGCACTGCTTGGCGTCGCCTACTGGCTATGGGAGCGGGCGGCACGGAGCGACGCCACGGCGCGGGCCGGCCTGCGCGTCGTGTGGGCGGCTGCGCTGCTGGGCGCCGGTTGCTTCCTGATCCTCGGTCTCCCGGGCGCCGTAAGAACGGGCGACCTCGACTTCTACAACGGGCTGAAGATCACCGTCTTCTATGCTGCCTTCTCGATCCCGCTGCAGTTGTCGATTGCGCTGCTGCTCGCCTTTGCGCTGTTCAACCTCGGCACGAAAGTGGGCCTCCTGCGGCTGATCTACTTCCTGCCGTACATCACGCCGATGATCGCCTCCGCGGTAGTGTTCCGCAGTCTCTTCAGCCCCCAGGAGCACTCCATTGCCAACCGCGTCCTCACTGCCTTCGGCAGCAAGCCGCTGGGCTGGCTGTTCGAGAACGACTCCATTGCGCGGGTGCTTCTGCAGGGCATCTTCCACGTCAAAGGTCCCGACTGGGTCGATGCGGCGTTCCCCAGCTTGGCGCTCATTTCGGTCATCCTGTACAACACGTGGGTCTACGTGGGCTACAACACGGTGATCTTCCTTGCCGGGCTGAGCACCGTGCCCAAGGAACTCTATGAGGCGGCCTCGCTCGACGGAGCCGGTTCGTGGTCGGTGCTGCGCAACGTCACGATTCCCTTGCTGTCACCGACGATCTTCTTCCTGTCGATGATGTCCGTCATCGGCACGTTCAAGGCGTTCAACCACATCTATCTGATGCGCACCGCCGGCGCCCAGGGCACCCTCGATTCTTCAAGCATCGTCATCTTCGACGAGTTCTTCAAAGCACACAACGCCGGCTATGCGTCCGCCATGGCGCTCTGCCTGTTCGCAGTGATCCTGACGCTCACCGTTCTGCAGAACCGGTTGGTCGGGAAGCGGGTGTTCTATGGCTGACGCCTCTCGCCCGGACCGGACGCGGCTTTGGCGCGGGTTGCTGGTGGGCTCTCTCTGCCTGGGTGCGGCGGCCTCGCTGGCGCCTTTCGCGTGGATGCTACTGGCCTCCTTCATGACCCGCGGCGAGACGATCCGTCGCGTGCTGGTGCCGGAGCACTTGCAGTGGGGGAACTACCTCACCGCCTGGCGCGAGGCCGACTTCGGGCACTACCTGATCGTCTCCGTGGTCATCGCCGCACTGCAGGTCGGCGGCACGCTCGCCTTCTGCACGCCGGCCGCGTATGCCCTGGCGCGCATGGACTTCCGCGGCCGCAACGTGCTGTTCCTGGGGATCCTGGCCACGCTCATGATCCCGGAATCGGTGACGATGATCCCCAATTTCTTGGCCGTCAGTTGGGTGGGCGACGTCGGCCCCATTCCCTGGATCAACAACTGGCCGGCGCTGACGATCCCGTTCATGGCCAGCGCCTTCAGCATCTTCCTGCTTCGGCAGTTCTTCGCCGGGATCCCCAACGATCTGTGGGAAGCCGCCCGGCTGGACGGCATGGGGCATCTGGGGTTCCTGCTGAAGATCGTCGTGCCGCTGTCCCGGGCGCCGCTGATGACGGTCGGCATGCTGGCGCTCATCGGCTCGTGGAACTCCTTGGCGTGGCCCCTGTTGGTCACGAACACCCCGGCATGGCGCCCGCTGGCCGTCGGGCTGCAGCAGTTCGTCAGCGAAGCCGGCGCCGAAGTGCACCTGCAAATGGCCGGCGCTGTCATCGCCATCGTGCCCATACTCCTCGCGTATCTGCTCGTCCAGAAAGAGTTCACAGAAGGCATCGTGATGTCCGGGCTGAAAGGGTAGCTGTGCTCGGCGAGGGTCTCCTGACCCCGCCGCAACGCCCGACCGGAAGGTCTCAGAGGGCTGCAAATCCACGGCATTCGAGGAGACCTGTCGGTCCGGGGGTGCCCTCTGGGCCCGGCAGGGTCAGGAGACCCTCGCCGAGCACAGACCGGAATGTCCGGGCTGAAAGGTTAGCGCAGCCGGGCGGCCGACGCCGCTCGCGAAGCCAACGGGAGAAGCCATGAACAAACTGGGAGCCGTCACACTTGCCGTCCTCGCCGGTCTGCTGATCGCCGGCTGCAGCAAAGGCGGCGACAAGCCCGCCAAAGAGAAGGCGAAGTCTGCCGACCTCGAGTCCGTCGACCCCACCGGCCAGAAGGTCACGTTCTGGTACCAACACACCCGTCAACGCGAAGAAGAACTCAAGGCAATGATCGCCGACTTCAACAAGACCAACGCACAGAAGATCGAGGTCGCCGGCGAGTACGCCGGCGACTACGGCGACATCTGCAACAAGATGATGGCCGGTATCCAGAGCGACGAGCTGCCCAACCTGGTGGTTGCCTACCAGAACCAGGCGGCCGGCTACGCCCACGCCGACGCTCTGGTAGACCTGAACCCCTACATCGACTCGAAGAAATGGGGGTTGACAGACGCAGAGAAGGCGGACTTCTTCCCCGCCTTCTGGAAGCAGGACGTCTTCCCCAGCTTCGGCGGCAAGCGGCTGGGCTTCCCGCCGAACCGCTCGATGGAAGTGCTCTACTACAACGAGGAGTGGCTCCGAGAACTGGGTGCCGACAGCCCGCCTGCGACCTGGGAAGCCTTCGCCGCGCTGTGCGCCAAGGCCGCCAAGCAACCGTTCAGCCGCTCCGCCGGCGAGCGCAGCTTTGGGTATATCCACTCCGTCGATGCCAGCCGGTTCGCCGCTATGGTCTTCAGCAACGGCGGCGACGTCGCAAACGCCGA